>OLGB01000475.1_pt1 | contig 57738 bp, 44 predicted proteins | sample 1605691 | NCBI WGS metagenome assembly OLGB01 (sample SAMEA3888925, study PRJEB22519) | human gut metagenome | biome: human gut; feature: human-associated habitat; material: faeces | place: Denmark | collected 2010
TGCCCTTCGGGCAATTAAAATCTTTTCTAAAGATTTTAATTGGAGTTCAGTATGAGTTCTATAGCAAAACTCCCCGTTTTCGATGGAAAACGGGGAGTTTTTTGCCAATTACAGGTTTGTATAGCCCATCAGGCTTTCGTCCACCACGGCGGCAGTGTCCCGGCCTTCCCGCAGTGCCCACACCACAAGACTCTGTCCCCGGCGCATATCGCCGCAGACAAATACCTTGGGTTGACTGGTCGCGTACTTCACATCCGCCACATTGCCCCGGGGCGTCATATCCACGCCGAAGGCTTCGGCGACATAGCTCTCGCAGCCCAGAAATCCCGCCGCGATAAGCACCAGATCGCACTCCACGGAGAATTCCTCCCCGGTGGGAACCATCATCCGCCGCCCGTCCACCACCTTGCTTTCCAGACGGGCAATAAGCGCCCCGCAGACCTGCCCGGCTTCGTTCTTGTAGAACTCCTTGACGGTGGTCTGATATTCTCGGGGGTCGTGGCCGAACATGGCAATAGCCTCCTGCTGGCCGTAGTCGGTTTTCAGCACCCGCGGCCACTCCGGCCATGCGTTGCCGGGAGCGCGGGTTTCCGGCGGGCAGGGCATCATTTCCAGCTGCATGATACCCGTGCAGCCCTGACGGATGGCGGTGCCTACACAGTCATTGCCCGTGTCGCCGCCGCCGATGACCAGCACCTTCTTGCCCTTGGCCGTGACAGCCTTGCCGTCGGCAAAATCCGAGTCAAGCAGACTTTTTGTCACGCTGGTCAGGTAGTCCACGGCAAAGTAGATTCCCTCGGCGTCCCGTCCGGGTACACCGATGTCCCGGGGCTTTTTCGCGCCGCAGCAGAGTACCACCGCGTCGTAATTCTCTTTCAGTTCCTCGGCGGAGACGTCTCGCCCCACGTCGGCGTTGGTGATAAACTCGATGCCCTCTTCTTCCAGAATCTTCACCCGGCGGTCAATGACCCACTTTTCCAGCTTCATGTTGGGAATGCCGTACATCAGCAGGCCGCCAACCCGGTCGGCGCGCTCATACATGGTCACCTTGTGACCGCGCTTGTTCAGCAGGTCGGCAACAGACAGCCCGGAGGGGCCGGTGCCGACCACTGCCACCCGCTTTCCGGTGCGCGCCGGTGGCGGAACGGCGTGGATCGTGCCGCTTTCGTAGCCGTACTCCACGATCGCCCTCTCGTTTTCCTTCACCGCCACGGGAGACCCCGTGGCCATGCCGCAGGTGCAGGCGGCTTCGCACAGCGCCGGGCAGACCCGGCTGGTGAATTCCGGATAGCGGTTAGTGGCAATGAGCCGCTTCGCCGCCAAGTCCCACCGCCCCTGATATACCAAATCGTTCCATTCGGGGATGAGGTTATTTAAGGGGCAGCCGCTTGCCATGCCGCCGATCATCATGCCGCTCTGGCAGAAGGGTACGCCGCAGTCCATGCACCGCGCACCCTGCGCCTGCTGTTCGTCGCAGTGCAGCGGAATATGAAATTCATTGAAATTTTTGATACGTTCCTCAGGAGCAATCTCCCGGCTGGTCTGCCGGTCGATCTCCATAAATCCGGTGGGTTTTCCCATATTCCCGCCTCCTTATTTCCCGTTTTTCATGGCGTAAAACGCCTCGATCTGCGCCTGCTCGCTGTCCTCGCCCTTTTCCTCCATCTTGGCGATGAGACGGAGCATCTTATCATAGTCGTGGGGCAGAACCTTCTTGAATTTCGGCAGATATTCGCCGAAGTTTTCCAGAATTTCCTTACCACGGGGCGAGCCTGTGGCCTCCACATGCTCCCGGATCAGGTCTTTCAGCAGGGACACATCGTACTTATGCTCCACGCTTTCCAGCGTGACCATGTCCTTGTTCACCCGCTGGTAGAAGTCCCAATCCTCATCCAGCACGTAGGCAATGCCGCCGCTCATGCCAGCAGCGAAGTTCTTGCCGGTCTTGCCCAGCACCACCACCGTGCCGCCGGTCATGTACTCGCAGCCGTGGTCGCCCACGCCCTCCACCACGGCGACAGCGCCGGAGTTGCGGACGCAGAACCGTTCTCCGGCCACGCCGTTGATGAACGCCTTGCCGCCGGTGGCGCCGTAGAAGGCCACGTTGCCGATGAGGATATTTTCACTGCGGTCATAGGTCACGTTTTTCGGCGGGTAGACGATGATTTTGCCGCCGGAAAGTCCCTTGCCCAGATAGTCGTTGCTGTCGCCGATCAGCTCCAGCGTCAGCCCCTTGGGGATGAACGCGCCGAAGCTCTGGCCGCCGTAGCCGGTGCAGACCACGCGGAAGGTGTCGTCCGGGAGGGTGTTTCCGAATTTTGCCGTGATCTCGCTGCCAAAAATGCTGCCGAAGGTGCGGTCGGTGTTGCCCACCTCCATCTGAACGGTCATAGGCTTGGGTTCCGCCATATCGAAGCTCTTTTTGAACTTCTTCATCAGCACCTTCATGTCGGGAGTCTGTTCCAGCTTGAAATCGTAAACTGCCTTGGGGTCAAAGTGGACGTTGGTGTTCTCCACCAGCGGGTTTTTCAGCAATCCCGACAAGTCCATTTCGCTGGCGCGGGAACCGGCGGGAGCGGGACGAACTTTCAGCAAGTCCGTGCGGCCTACCAGTTCGTCCACCGTGCGCACGCCCAGCTTCGCCATATATTCCCGCAGCTCCTGCGCCATGAACTTCATGAAGTTCATCACGTACTCGGGCTTGCCCATGAACTTCTTTCTCAGCTCTGGGTTCTGGGTGCAGATACCCATGGGGCAGGTGTCCAGATTGCACACCCGCATCATTACGCAGCCCATGGCTACCAGTGGGCCGGTGCCGAAACCGAATTCCTCCGCGCCCAGCATGGCGGCGATGGCCACGTCCCGGCCGCTCATGAGCTTGCTGTCGGACTCGATGCGGACGCGGGAACGCAGACCGTTCATGATGAGGCACTGGTGCGCCTCCGCAATGCCCAGCTCCCATGGAAGTCCGGCGTTGTGGATGGAGGAATTGATGGACGCCGCGCCCGTGCCGCCGTCAAATCCGGAGATCAGGATGACCTCCGCGCCGGCCTTGGCCACGCCGGCGGCAATGGTGCCGACGCCCGCTTCGCTCACCAGCTTGACGTTGATGGCGGCGTTACGGTTGGCGCATTTCAAGTCATAGATCAGCTGCGCCAGATCCTCGATGGAATAAATATCGTGATGGGGCGGCGGGGAGATCAGTCCCACGCCGGTGGTGGAGTGGCGGCACTTTGCCACCCATGGATAAACCTTGCCGCCGGGAAGCTGGCCGCCCTCGCCGGGCTTTGCGCCCTGCGCCATCTTGATCTGGATCTCCTTGGCGGAAACCAGATATTTGCTGGTAACGCCGAACCGGGCGGAAGCGACCTGCTTGATGGCGGAATTCCGTTCGGTGCCGTAGCGTTCCTCGTCCTCGCCGCCCTCGCCGGTGTTGGACTTGCCGCCCAGACGGTTCATGGCAATGGCAAGGCATTCATGGGCTTCCTTGGACAGCGCGCCGTAGCTCATGGCGGCGGTCTTGAAGCGCTTGACGATGGAGTCTACGTCCTCTACTTCCTCGATGGGGACGCCGGTTTCGGGGTAGTTGAATTCCAGCAGGCTGCGCAGGTGCATATCGTCGCCGCCCTCGTTGGCCGCGGCGGCGGTGTACTGCTTGAACTTGCCGTAGTCCCCCGTCCAGACCGCCTGCTGCAAAAGGTGGATAGTCTGGGGATTGTACAGGTGCTGCTCCGCCGCGCTCCCGCTGCGGAATTTGTGGGCGCCCACGCTGGGCAAATCCATGTAAATGTCCAGCCCCAGGGGGTCGAACGCCTGCTGGTGACGGTCTTCCATGTCCTTCTGGATATCGGCAATGGTGATGCCGCCCACCCGGCTGACGGTGTTGGTGAAGTACTTGTCGGTGACCTCTTTGCTGATGCCCACCGCCTCAAAAATCTGGCTGCCCTGATAGGACTGGATGGTGGAAATGCCCATCTTGGAGGCGATCTTCACGATACCCGCCAGCACCGCCTTGTTGTAATCGTTGACGGCGGCGTAGAAATCCTTTTCCAGCAGCCCGTCGCTGATCAGATTGCTGATGCTCTCCTGCGCCAGATACGGGTTGATGGCGCAGGCGCCGAAGCCCAGAAGCGTGGCAAAATCATGGACAAGCCGGGGTTCGCCGCTTTCCAGAATCAGCGCCATGGCGGTGCGCTTGCGGGTGCGAACCAGATATTTGGACACCGCGCTGACGGCCAGCAGACTGGGAATGGCGACATGATACTCATCAATGTCCCGGTCGGACAGAATCAGGATGTTCGTGCCGTCCCGGTAAGCCCGGTCAACGTCCACGAACAGCCGGTCGATGGCCTTTTCCAGCGGGGTGTTTTTATAGTAGCAGATGGACACCGTCTCCACCTTGAAACCGGGAACGTCCATGGTCTTGATTTTCAGCAAGTCCGTCTCCGTGAGGATGGGGTTATTGATTTTCAGAACCTTGCAGTTTTCCGCGTCCTCCTCCAGCAGATTACCCTGGGCGCCCACGTACACGGTGGTAGAGGTGACGATTCTTTCCCGCAGTGCGTCGATGGGCGGGTTCGTAACCTGCGCAAACATCTGCTTGAAATACTCGAACAGCGGCGGGCGGGTGTGGCTGAGAACGGCCAGCGGAGTATCGCTGCCCATCGCGCCGGAGGGTTCCGCGCCGTTTTTCGCCATGGGGAGCATGATGGTCTTCAAATCCTCGTAGCGGTAGCCGAAGGCCTTCTGGAGCCGCACCATTTCTTCTCTGGTGTAGGAGGGTATCTTCCGGTTAGGCACCGTCAGGTCGGAGAGGTTCACCAGATTCCGGTCCAGCCATTCGCCGTAGGGCTGGCGGCTGGCGTACTCCGCTTTCAGGTGTTCATCGTCCACCAGCTCGCCCTTCACCGTGTCCACCAACAGCATCTTGCCGGGGCGCAGACGGTCCTTGCGGATGACGTGCTCCTGCGGGATGTCCAGAACGCCAACCTCGCTGGAAAGGATCAACCGTCCGTCGTCGGTGATGTAATAGCGGCTGGGGCGCAGACCGTTGCGGTCAAGGACCGCGCCCATCACATCGCCGTCGCTGAACAGAATGGACGCGGGGCCGTCCCAAGGTTCCAGCATAGTGGCATAATACTGGTAAAAGTCCTTCTTCTTTTGATCCATGTTCCGGTTGTTGCTCCACGGCTCCGGGATAGTGACCATCACCGCCAGAGGCAGATCCATGCCGTTCATGACCATGAATTCCAGCGTGTTATCCAGCATGGCGGAGTCGGAACCGCCCTGATTGACAATAGGCAGCACCTTGGTCATATCGTCCTTCAGAAAGCGGCTGGCAATGGTCTCCTCACGGGCGAGCATGGTGTCCACATTTCCCCGGATGGTGTTGATCTCGCCGTTGTGGAGAATGAACCGGTTGGGGTGCGCCCGGTTCCAGCTGGGAGAGGTGTTGGTGGAAAAGCGGCTGTGGACCATGCCGATGGCGGTCTCGTAGTCCTCGTCCTGCAAATCCGGGTAGAACTGCCGCAGCTCCTTGACCAGAAACATGCCCTTATACACGATGGTGCGGCTGGACAGGCTGCACACGTAGGTCTCCTGACTGGACTGCTCGAACACCCGGCGAACCACATACAGCCGCCGGTCAAAGGCGATACCAGCGACCATTCTCGGCGGCTTTCCCACAAACGCCTGCCAGATGCTGGGCATACAGTCCCGTGCCTTCTGCCCCAGATACTCGGGGCATACCGGCACCTGCCGCCAGCCAAGGAAGGGCAGCCCCTCCTTCTTGCAGATGATCTCAAACAGCTTCTTTGCCTGATTGCGTTGCAACTCTTCCTGCGGGAAGAAGAACATGCCGACACCGTATTCCCGCTCCGCGCCCAGCGTGATGCCCGCAGCCGCGGCTGCTTTCACAAAAAACTTATGGCTGACCTGTAACAGAATGCCAACGCCGTCGCCGGTTTTTCCCTCGGCGTCCTTGCCTGCCCGGTGTTCCAGATGCTCCACGATCTGCAGCGCGTCATCCAGCGTCCGGTGGCTTTTGCGTCCCTTGATATCCACGACCGCGCCGATGCCGCAGTTGTCGTGTTCAAACCGGGAATCGTACAACCCGGCAGGTGTTGTGCGTTCGGTGAAATTTTCCATAGCTTTTTCTCCTTCGGGCTACAAAAAATAAACGGCGTTTCCGCTCAAAGGGCAAAAATGCCCTCTGCAGGAACGCCATTGTTCTCTGGGGTAATGATAGCACAAAGAGAATCACTTTACAAGGCAGAAGAAATCCCGCTTTCTTCCGGTATCTTTGTTTCATTTGCCCAAATTCCGCAAAAAGCGGCGGCTCGGCGCATCAAAGCAGTCAGGCATATAAAACGGCAGCTCCCGGGGAAGGAAGCTGCCGTTTAAGAAAATTCCTGCGGTTTTTGATATCAGGAATCAATCTGTATAATGTCCATCTATGATATTGCCTGGCACAATATCATATACCATTCCGTCTGTGAGAGACGTTGCCGTTTTCCCGGACATATCAAGTAAAAAATCTTCGTTCCATGCTCCTGTAATGGAGAGTACGTTCTCAGTGATATGCCACTCCAGCTCACTTTGTTCTTCGTGAGCGGGATCTGTTTTTCGTTCGACTTCACGTTTGGCGTAGGATTCAAAAACAGAGATGCAATGAAGCACCTGCGACTGATTGTTCCAAAGACGGAAAGGAATTCCAACAGATGTCTTGATCTGCGATAAGATGTCCTCAGTCTCAAAATCGACGCTGTCTTGTGTATCAAATGCGCTTTCAGCATCCAAGCTGACATCCGGAGTCGGTTCAGTGGCCATGCTATTCGTGTTTTCCTCCAATTGCGCTTTTGCTTCATTGCTTTCAGGGCTGGAATTCGCGGGCAGCTGCTTGTTTGCGCAAGAACACAAGAAAATGCTTGCGATAAGCAATACCATTACCATTGTCTTTTTCATCTGTTTATCTCCTTTCAGCCAAAAGAATCATTTCCGGCTGTCTCTCTGCTTTTCCAGCTTGAGATACATTTCCTTCAGGTGCTCGGCCAGAGGGCTGTCCGAACGGAAGGGGGAGAAAAAGTGATACTTGGCAGCGGCATTCTGGTTGAAATCCCGGATGTGGTCCTTGATGCTCTCGTATTTCACGACGACCTTGTTTTCCTCGGCGAACTTCTTCAGCTTGACAATGATCTGGCTGGAATGCACCACGTCGATGATGAACACGCCGAAGAACATACCAATGAAGAAGGAAAACGCCAGATTGTTGGACAACCACGCCAGCGCATTCAGGATATAGGGATGCACCAGAAAATAGTACGCCGCGCCAAGCGCCGCCCAGAAGAAGGAGAACAGCGGGCAGATGATCCCCTGAATATTGCCCCAAAGGTTTGAATAGTCCCACAGTCGGACTTTCAGATATTTCAGGCAGGCAAGACCCGCGATGTACTCGATCAGCGTCATGGCGACAGCCATGGCAAGAAACAGCGCCACCCGGTTCCAGACGGGGTCTGCGATCAGGTGCAGATCCTCCAGCGACGCCAGCAGGAACAGCGTACACAGGCCGAAGCCGTAAATCGGCAGATACGGGCCGGTGCAAAAGCCGGGGTTGATCCACTTTTTGTGGCGGTGGGTCAGGTTGCGGTACAGCAGCTCCAGCACCCATCCGAAGCACGAGCCGATAAAGAACAAAAACGCAAGTACCAGACTAAGCCTCATAAGGATTCTCCTCTTTCTATCTTGTTTCCAGTTTGTTCATTTTTTCTAAACACTAACGAAATAATTCTTTACGAGACTGTAAACACGCTGAAAAAACGAGAATGTGCAATGTCCGATTTGGCATATCTTATCCATTTTATTGCTTGCACTTTTCCCGTATTTTGATTATAATGGTTGCCATCAGAAAAGTCAATATTCGTATTGTTTTGCCTTTGGAGACAGATTTTTACCCGGAGGCGTATGTGAGGAGGATATTATGTCTGAAAAGAACCCGCCGGACAGTAATTTCATGACAAAGCTCGCCACATTTATTGTGGATAAGAAGACTTTGTTCTTCCTTTTGTACATATTTGCCGTTATTTTCTGCGCTTTTTCCTCCGGCTGGGTAAATGTGGAAAACGATGTCACCACCTATCTGCCCGAGGACACGGAGACCCGTCAGGGCATCGTGGCGATGAACGACAACTTCACCACCTTCGCCACCGCCCAGATCATGGTATCCAACGTCACCTACGAGACGGCGGACGAACTGTCCCAGCAGATCGCGGATGTGGAAGGGGTCAGCATGGTCACCTTCGACGACACCCCCGACCACTACACCAATGCCTCGGCGCTGTTCGATATCAGCTTCGACGGCATTGTCTCCGACGAGATCAGCGAGCGGGCGCTATCGGATGTGGAAGCGCTGATGGACGGCTACGACTACTGCGTGTACTCCGACGTGGGCTACGACGAAAACGCCACCCTGCAGGGGGAAATGTCCGTTATTCTGATCATAGCGGTGGTCATCATCATCGTCGTGCTTACCCTGACCTCCCGCTCCTACGCCGAGGTTCCCGTGCTGATGATTACCTTCGGCGTGGCGGCCATTCTGAACATGGGCACCAACTTCCAGTTGGGCACCATCAGCTTCATCTCCAACTCCGTGGCTGTGGTATTGCAGCTGGCGCTGGCCATTGACTATGCCATCATCCTATGCCACCGCTTCACCGACGAGCGGGAGACCCGCACCGCCCGGGACGCCTGCATCACCGCCCTGAGCAAGGCCATCCCGGAGATCAGCGCCTCTTCCCTGACCACGGTGTCCGGCCTTGCGGCGCTGGGCTTCATGGAATTCAAAATCGGTCTGGACATGGCGCTGGTTCTGGTCAAGGCCATTCTGTTCAGCCTGCTGTCCGTGTTTACCCTGATGCCGGGACTTCTGATGCTGTTCAGCCCGCTGATGGACCGCACCCGCCACAAAAAACTACTGCCAAACATCACGCCTATCGGCAAGTTTGCGGTGAAGACCCGGCGCGTTGTGCCGCCGCTGTTTGCCATTCTTCTGGTCGGGGCATTCATCCTGTCCAACCGCTGCCCCTTTGTTTACAGCTATAACAACATTGAGACCGCGAACATGAACGAGCGCCAGACGGCCTACTTCAAGATCCAGAACACCTTCGGCACAAACAACATGGTCGCGCTGGTGGTTCCCAGCGGAAACTACGACGCGGAAGCGAAAATTCTTAAGGAACTGGACGCCTGCCCGGAGGTCAAGAGCACCATGGGCCTTGCCAACATCGAGGCCATGGACGGCTACACCCTGACGGACAGCCTGAACCCCAGAGAGCTTTCCGAGCTGGTGGGCATGGATTATGAGGTCATGCAGCTTCTCTATTCCGCCTACGCCGTGGAGAATAACCAATACGGAGAATTTGTGCAGGGGCTGGACAAATACAAGGTTCCTTTGTTCGATATGCTGATCTTCCTGAAAGACCAGCTGGACTCCCATAATATTTCTCTGGACGACACGGATGAAGCGTCTCTGAACGATATTTTCTCCCAGCTGGATATGGCTCAGAAGCAGCTGAAAAGCGACCGCTACAGCCGGATGGTGGTTTACCTGAATCTGCCGGAGGAAAGCGACGAGACCTTTGCATTCCTGACCGAGATGCGGAACATTGTGGGGAAATACTACGACGGCGATTACTACGTAGTCGGCAACTCCACCAGCTCCCGCGATCTGTCGTCCTCCTTTGTCAAGGACAATCTGGTAATCTCCATTCTGTCCTCCCTGTTCGTCATTCTGGTACTGCTGTTCACCTTCCAGTCGGCGGGACTGCCTATTCTGCTCATCGCCTGTATTCTGGGAAGTGTCTGGATTAACTTCTCCTTCCCCACTCTGGCCAATCAGCCGCTGTATTTCCTGGGATACCTTATCGTCCAATCCATTCAGATGGGCGCGAACATCGACTACGCCATCGTCATTTCCAGCCACTATCAGGAGCTGAAGGCCACGATGACCCATAAGGAAGCCATCGTGGAAGCGCTGAACGCCTCCTTCCCCACCATCTTCACCTCCGGCACCATTCTGTCCGCCGCCGCTCTGCTGATCGGCAACATTTCCACCAACCCCGTTATCTCCATTCTTGGCACCTGTCTGGGCCGCGGTACGATCATCTCCATTGTCATCGTTCTGGGTGTTCTGCCTGCCACGCTCGTGCTCAGCGACTCCATCATCAATCGCACCTCCTTCAAGATGAAGGGCATTGAGCTTCCCACCAGAACTGCCAGCGGCACCATGTATGTCAGTGGGCATCTGCGGGGTCAGGTCAGCGGCGTTCTGGACGGTGAATTCACCGGAACGATCCGCGGCGATATGCACGCCATCGTCTCCACCAGTACTCAGGTCAAAAAGCTGGACGAAGCGGAAGGAGGAGAAGACAATGCGTAACCTGATAAAACGAATTTCCGCGCTTCTGCTGTGTCTGCTTCTCGTTCTCAGCCTGCCGGTAACGGCGCTGGCCGAGGAAGCCAAGGACACCGATGAGGCAGCGGCCGCCGAAGAAGGAACGACCTTGCGCATTCTGCGTCAGAAGCAGTTTCTGGACTTTGCGGAAAACTGCCGTCTGGACAGCTACAGCCGGAACCTGAGTGTGGTTCTGCTGACGGATATCGACCTCACCGGCGTAGATTTTGCAGGGATTCCCATTTTCTGCGGCAATTTTGACGGCAACGGCCACACTGTCTCCGGCCTCAGCATCACCCGGGACGGCTCCAACATGGGACTTTTCCGCTATGTTGACGCTTCCGCGCTCATTCAGAACCTCACGGTCTCGGGAGAAATCATCCCCGACGGGAGCCGCAGCGCCGTGGGCGGCATTGCCGGACACAATGCCGGTAAAATCCAGAACTGCTTCTTTGACGGCACGGTTTCCGGCTCGGATGACGTGGGCGGCATCGCCGGCATCAACGCCATCACCGGTATCATCGACGGCTGCCATTCCAAAGGCGTCATCACCGGCGACCACCGGGTCGGTGGCGTCGTGGGAAATAACCTTGGCGTTATCCGCATCTGCAACAACCGCTCCGGGGTCAACACCACCGCCGAGGAAAATCAGGTCAAGCTTTCCGACATTTCCTTCGACACCATCACCGGAAGCGAATCCGTCAGCACCGTAACGGACATCGGCGGTATCGCCGGTACCAGCAGCGGCGTCATCCGCCAGAGCAAAAACCGTGGCAACGTGGGCTATCAGCACATGGGCTACAACGTCGGCGGCATTGCCGGAACCCAGACCGGGTATCTCTACAAATGTGAAAACTTTGCTCAGGTTTATGGCCGCAAGGAAGTGGGCGGCATCGTCGGCCAGATGGAGCCGACCACCTTCATCGAGTATACCGAGGACACAATGCAGATTCTCCAGTCCCAGCTTGGCACCGTAAGCAATCTCACGGGGCAGGCGTTTTCCACCATTCAGGACGGCAATTCGGACATGGGCGTTCAGGTGGACGACCTCTACAATTCCCTCGTGGATGCCAAGGACGCTCTGGATACCCTGCTGCCCAACGGGGATGACCCCTATCCCCCCGACCGGGACACCATCGACGCGGCCATCAACAACGCCAACAGCAGCCTTGCCGCCGCCGGTTCCTCTCTGTACGCCATCATGGATTCCGTCAACGACACGGCGGATTCCCTCAGCCGCATCATGCGCTCCATTGCCGGGCAAATCAGCGCCATGAGCGCCACCGTTGGCAACGCCTCCCAGAATCTGGGCGGCACCATTGAGGACATTTCCGACCGGGACACCGCAGAAATTCTCTCCGGCAAGGTGGAAAAATGCACCAATTCCGGTGCGGTTCTGGGCGACCTGAACGCAGGCGGCGTCGTGGGTGCCATTGCCTATGAAAACCGCCTGGATCCGGAGAACGATCTGCAAATCGGCGGGGACAACTCCATGAACTTCGACACCCAGCTGCGCGCCGTGATCCTCGGCTGTGAAAACAGCGGACGCGTTACGGCGAAGCGCCAGAACGTGGGCGGCATCGTGGGCTGGATGGCGCTGGGGCTTACGAAAAACTGTCTCAGCACCGGCAGCATTGACGCGGAGGACGCCGACTATGTAGGCGGCGTCGTGGGCAAGAGCAGCGGCTATGTCCGCCAGTGCAGCGCCAAATCCGACATTACCGGAAACGCCTATGTGGGCGGCATTGCGGGCGAGGGTCTCACCGTCACCGACTGCCGCAGCATGGTGCAGCTCACCGGCTCCGAGAAAACCGGCGCGGTTCTGGGTATGCGGGGCGAACGTTCCGGATTCCTCAAGTCGGAATCCGACGACGACAGCGGGGAAACAGACGAAGAAACTGTCACTGGGAACTACTACTTTACCGTCGGCTCCGACATCGGCGCCATCGACGGCGTGAGCTATGCTGACACCGCCCAGCCCCTTTCCCATGACGATTTTGTCGCGCTGGAAGGTCTTGATCCGATCTTCAAGGTCATCTCCGTCCGCTTCGTCTATGACGACGGCATGATGCACACCGTCACCCTCACCCCCGGTGAGGCGCTGTCGCCGGACAGCATTCCCAAACTGCCCGAAAAGGCTGGTTATGTCGGTCGCTGGGACGGTCTCGCGGACGCCGATCTGTCCGACATCCGCTTCGATGTTTCGTTCCCGGCAGTGTACACCGCAGAGCTGGAAACGGTGCAGAGCGAAGCCCTTGGCGAAAGCAAACTGCCCACGCTGCTGGCACAGGGCCACTTCTCCGGCGATACGCCCATCCAGCTGACCAAGATGGAAAAAGGCCCCGCTCCGGGTGTCCACGACAAATTCCTGGAGGGCTACGCCTTTACCCTCCCCACCGGTACAGCCGATACGCTGCGCTACTTGCCGGAAACTGAACAGAAAAATGTCCGAATCATGGTAAAGGGTGCGGACGGAAGCTGGCGGGAGGTTTCCCACACCCAGGACGGCAGCTATCTGGTCTTTGCCATAGAGGACGGCGATGAGAGCTTCTGCCTGATCGGGTCGATGAAGAAATCTGTCTCCTGGCTGCCCATTATTGGTGCCGGCGGCGCAGCCGTGGTCGTGCTGCTGGTGGTCATTCTTCTGGTTCATCATCGCCGCAAGAAGAAAGCCATAAAATCGGAAACACCCGCTGTAAACGAAAATACCTGACTGTAGGGTCGGTCACCAGAACTTGGTGGCCGACCCTTTCTTTTTGCAAAGAAGCGGTTAAAATTCTTCACAATTAACACTTTGTTTACAACATATTTGCTATAATGACAAATATCGTTTTGTAGAATTGTTACAAAGATCAAAAATGGAGACGTGTGCTATGAATACATACCGCGCCGGTATTGATATCGGCTCAACCACCGTCAAGCTCGTTCTGCTGGACGAAAACGGGAAAATCCTGTTCGGACAGTACCGCCGCCACTGCGCCCATACCCAGCAGACGCTTAAGGAACTCCTTGCCGAAGCCCGGGAACAGGTCGGCTCCTGCCTTTTGCAGGTGAAGATCACAGGCTCCGGTTCCATCAATCTCGGCAAGGCCATGGGCATCGGCTTCGTGCAGGAGGTGGTGGCTGTCGCCTCCGCATTGCAGGCCGTGGCGCCCCAGACCGACGTGGCCATTGAACTGGGCGGCGAGGACGCCAAGATCATCTATTTCCGGGGCGGACTGGAGGAGCGGATGAACGGCGTCTGCGCAGGCGGCACCGGCTCCTTCATCGACCAGATGGCGTCCCTGCTCCAGACCGATGCCGCCGGACTGAACGCGCAGGCAGAGCATTATCAGGAAATTTATCCCATCGCCGCCCGCTGCGGCGTGTTTGCGAAAACCGACATTCAGCCTCTCATCAACGAGGGCGCGACCACCGCCGACCTGGCCGCTTCCATTTTTCAGGCCGTGGTCAATCAGACCATCTCCGGCCTTGCCTGCGGCAAGCCCATCCGGGGGTGTGTGGCATTTCTGGGCGGCCCCCTGCATTTCCTGCCGGAGCTGAAAAAAGCCTTTATCCGCACCCTGAAGCTCACCCCCGAGACCACCGTTGACCCGGAAAATTCCCATCTGTTCGCCGCCATGGGCGCGGCGCTGGAATCCGGCGACGCCGAAGCCGTCAGCATGGACGGCCTGATCGACCGGCTGGACAAGGGCGTGGAAATGGCCTTTGAGCTAAAACGCCTTGACCCCCTGTTCGCCACGCGGGAAGACCATCAGGCGTTCTGCGCCCGCCACAGCAAAGCCGTCGTCCGCCGGGAGAGCCTGTCCGGGTATCGGGGTGACTGTTTCCTCGGCATTGACGCCGGTTCCACCACCACGAAGGTGGCGCTCATCGGCAGCGACGGCCAACTTCTCTTTTCCTATTACGCCAACAATCAGGGCAATCCCATCCGCACCGCCATGGAGGCCATGGCACGACTCCGGGACGAGCTGCCCGAGGGTGCGCGCATCGCCCGCTCCTGCTCCACGGGCTACGGAGAATCCCTCCTGAAATCCGCCTTCTGCCTGGACGAGGGCGAGGTGGAAACCATCGCCCACTGCACCGCCGCCGCGTTTTTTGACCCGGAGGTGGACTGTGTGCTGGACATCGGCGGGCAGGATATGAAGTGCGTCAAGCTGAAAAACGGCAGCGTGGACACTATTCTGCTGAACGAAGCCTGCTCCTCCGGGTGCGGCTCCTTCATCGAAAACTTCGCCAATTCCCTTGGCTACAGCGCAGAAGGGTTTGCCAAAGAGGCACTGTTCGCCAAAAATCCCATTGATCTCGGCACCCGCTGCACCGTGTTCATGAATTCCAACGTCAAGCAGGCGCAAAAAGAGGGCGCCACGGTGCAGGATATTTCTGCGGGACTTGCCTACTCCGTCATCAAGAATGCCCTTTACAAGGTCATCAAGCTGGCAGACCCCGCCGACCTTGGCAGACACATCGTGGTGCAGGGCGGCACCTTCTACAACCAGGCGGTGCTTCGCGCCTTTGAGAAGATTGCCGGCGTGGAGGCCACCTGCCCCGATATTTCCGGCATCATGGGTGCCTTTGGCGCGGCGCTGGTGGCGCGGGAGCGCTACCACGGTCAGGAAAGCACCACTCTTCCCCTGAACGACATCCTGAATCTGACCTACACCACCTCCACCACCCGCTGCGGCGGCTGCTCCAACCGGTGTATGCTGACCATCAACAAATTCCCCGGCGGACGCCGCCACGTCACCGGCAACCGCTGCGAAAAGGGCTTAGGCGGCACCGGAACCGGTCGGAAAGGCCCCAACGTGATGGCCTATAAGCTGAAGCGGATGTTCGACTATCCCCCGCTGGAAAATCCCACCCGGGGCGTCATCGGCATTCCCAGAGTGCTGAATATGTACGAAAACTACCCCTTCTGGGCGACATTTTTCCGGGAACTGGGCTTTCGGGTGGTTCTCTCCCCCAAATCCAACCGGAAAATCTACGAGCTGGGCATGGAGTCCATCCCCTCGGAATCCGAGTGCTACCCCGCCAAACTCTCTCACGGCCACGTCCAATGGCTCATCAATGAAGGCGTCAAGACCATTTTTCACCCCTGCGTGTTCTACGAGCATCAGGAGACCCCCGGCGCACAGAATCACTACAACTGCCCCATCGTGGTCTCCTACCCGGAGAATCTGAAAAACAACGTGGAAGCCGTCGCAGACGGCGAAGTCCGCTACATCCGCCCCTTCCTCGCCTTTACCAGCGAGAAAATCGCCGCCGACCGGCTGGCTGCCCTGTGCAAGGAAGAGTGGGGCATCGACGGTAAGGAAGTCCGCGCTGCCGTCCACAAGGCATGGGAAGAACAGCAGCGCGCCAAGTCCGACGTTCGTGCAGAGGGGCAAAAGGCGCTGCAATGGATGGCGGAAAATCACGCGCGGGGCATCGTTCTGGCTGGCAGACCCTATCACATTGACCCCGAAATCAACCACGGTATCCCGGAAATGATTGCCTCCTACGATCTCGCCGTCCTCACCGAGGACAGCCTGCCCATCGATTTCACCCCCGAGCGCCCCCTCCGGGTCAACGACCAGTGGGTTTACCATTCCCGGCTGTACAGCGCGGCAGAGTTCGTGCGGAACCGGGAGGACTTGGAGCTGATCCAGCTGAATTCCTTCGGCTGCGGTCTGGACGCTGTCACCACCGATCAGGTGTGCGAAATTCTGGAGGGCAGCAACAAGCTCTACACCGTCCTGAAAATCGACGAGGTAAACAATCTGGGCGCTGCCCGTATCCGCATCCGCAGTCTGCTGGCCGCCATGAACCAGCGTCAGGCGCGGGGCATCCGCCCCCAGCCCAAGCCCGCCGCCTATCACCGGTCGGAGTTCACCAAGGAAATGTACCAATCCGGCTACACCATCCTCGCCCCCCAGATGAGCCCCATTCACTTTGACCTGCTGGAGCCGATTTTCAAGAAGTACGGCTATCACATCGAAGTGCTTGCCAATGACAACCGCGCCGCTATCGACATGGGTCTGAAATTCGTGAACAACGACGCCTGCTTTCCCTCCATCACCGTGGTGGGGCAGATCATGGACGCGGTGCTTTCCGGGAAATACGACACGGACAAGCTGGCCGTGATGATGACCCAGACCGGCGGCTGCTGCCGGGCGAGCAACTACGTGGGCTTCATCCGCCGGGCGCTGGACAAGGCGGGACTGGGGCATATCCCGGTCATCTCCCTGAACACCAACGGCATGGAGACCAACGAGGGCTTCAAGCTCTCCCCCGGCCTTCTGTTCACCGCGCTGCGGGGCGTGGTCTACGGCGACCTGTTCATGCGCTGCCTGTACCGGGTACGTCCCTACGAGAAAGAGAAGGGTTCCGCCAACGCTTTGCACCGGAAATGGCTGGAAATCGCCATTGATTCGCTTGTAAACAGCAAGAGCAAGTGGTCGTATAAGGCAGTTTGCAGCGGCATTGTGGAAGCCTTTGACGCGCTTCCCATTGACGAAACTCTGCGCAAGCCCAGAGTCGGCGTGGTGGGCGAGATTCTGGTCAAATATATGCCCCTTGCCAACAACCATCTGGTCGATCTGCTGGAAGCCGAGGGGGCGGAGGCCGTGGTGCCTGACCTGATGGACTTCCTGAACTATTGCGTGTACAACGGCGATTACAAGCATGAATTCTTAGGCGCGGGCTGGACAAGCGCCGCCACGGCGAAGCTCGGCGTGGACGCCATCCGCATGATACGCAAGCCCGCCCTGGACGCACTGGAAAAGAGCCGCCGATTTGAGCCGCCCATGCCCATTGAGCAGGTGGCGGAGCTGGCGAAGCCCTTCCTCTCCATCGGCAACCAGTACGGCGAAGGGTGGTTCCTCACGGGAGAAATGGCGGAGCTGGTTCTCTCCGGCACGCCCAACATCGTGTGCATTCAGCCCTTCGCGTGCCTGCCCAACCACGTTGTGGGCAAGGGCGTCATCAAGGCACTGAAAAAAGCCTATCCCCAGTCCAACATTGTAGCCGTGGACTACGACCCCGGCGCGTCGGAGGTCAATCAGCTCAACCGCATCAAGCTGATGCTGTCCACCGCGAAAAAGCGTCTGGCCGAGGAAGAAACCGCCGCAGTATAAGTTTAAGGCAGGACACCGATTGGTGTCCTGCCTTTTGCTTATTCAAAAGGAACATAGTAATACGGCTTACTCACCCGTTTGCCCTGATCGTTCAGTTCGCTGCCGTTGTAGAAGCTCACGCCTGCGATCTGTTCCGGGTCGAGAACTATGTTGAGGGTGTGCTCAATGCACGTGTACGTGTGGCTGTCAGCATCCCATGAACCGCCGCCGTTGCCGTAAGGCCGAATGTCGGTGCCGTCCTTCAGGCGGATGCTCGCCGGGGTCGGCGACCAGCCCGTTTTCTCCGTAAAATCAAAATTGTCCGTATATTCGTCCCCCAGCCGGAAGGCGAACTTCATGCTGTACTGGCCGATTTCCGCCTCAAGGAGCGTCACGTCCCACTGATCCCCGACTTTGGCGTTGGGCGTCCACTTTTTCGGCGCCTCCGTGGTGCCTTCCAGCGTCCAGCGCAGCACCCAATTGCCGGGGGTGGTCATGATATCCTCGTCTTCAAACTTCTCGCCCTGAATGCCGAAGCCGGTGAAGGTCACGGCCATTTCCTTTCCGAACATGCTCTCATCCGGAGAGAATGCAAAATCGATGCTGAATTCAATGCTCCCGTCGGCCAGCTGATAGTCCAGAAGCAGCTGTTGGTCTTCTCCCACCCGGGGAACCGGCTGACCGTTCTTTGCATATGTGGGATTGTGGTCGGCATCCCAAAGCACGCCGTCAAAAAAATGAGCGCCCCAGCTCATGGGCATCACTTCTCCGTCCACCCGGTAGTCCCACCATGCCCAAGGTGCCTGCCCTTCTTCCAGCTGTAAACCCTCAATGCGGAAAATGGCTCTGCCGCCGTACTGATCCATCAGCGTCTGGGCGAGGGTGACGGTGATGCCGTTGTCCGTCGCGGAAACGGCTTTCTTCTTTCCGTCCTTTGTCTCGGTGGGCGTCGCGGACAGGCCGCTTTGCTCTGCCTGCTTCTTGACCTGCTCGGAGATCTGCTGCGTTGTGCCGCCGTTGTCTCCGTACTGCATGGTCGCCGTCCAGCGGGTGATGGCCGCTGCCGCCGTCATGGTTGCCATAATCAGCGCCGCCGCCAGAATGAGCAGCAGCTTCTTTTTGCCGAAGCCCCCTGCTTTTCCCTTCCCGAATGTTCCGAATTCCGATTCCTCGATCAGTTCCGCGTCCAGATTCTGAATGCCATGCAGCATATCCTTGCCTGTCATACCTGAAAACCCTCCTTTTTTAAGTAAATAGCCAACTTTTCCCGCATCCGGGACAGCCGCATCAGCACGGCGCTCTGGCTGATCTCATAGCGCAGAGCGATTTCGCTGACGCTGTCGCCGTACCAGTACCGCCGGACAAAAATCATCCGGTTGTCCGCCGTCTGCTTCCATAAAAAGCTGCTCACCAATCGGCTGATCTCGGCGCTTCTCACGTCCGTTTCCTGCCAATGACCGGGAATGCACGCTTCCATCTCCTGGGTCAGGGCGACGACCTCGGCCTTGCGCTTTGCCGCGTTGTTCCAGTCCAGCCGGTCAAAGGCGAAGTGGCGGCAGATTTTTGCGAGATAGGCAAAAAAGTGAACCGGTTTCGTGGGCGGAATGGTGTCCCACGCCTTGAAGTAGGTGTCATTGACACACTCCTGCGCGTCCTCCCTGCTCCCTACGATATTCTCCGACAGCCTTGTGAGCTTCGCGCCATACCGGTCGTCCGTCTGCCGGATGGCGTCCTCGTTTCGGGTGAAGAACAGCTGTATGATTTGTTCATCGTTCATTCAACGCACCTCCTGTGTTTTGTCCTTCACCCTGATAGAAGGATTTCCAATCCAAAACCTAACACATTTCGGGAGAATTCTCAAGAAATTTTTGAATACGAAAAGACGGCGTGGCCGAAGCCACGCCGTCCCGTATGCGGTGTATTTATTTTGCCAGCAGCTTTTCCAGCGCCGCAAGACGCAGGCTCAGGCACAGCACCTCCATAGCCTTTTCCAGCTCGGCCACCGGGGGCAGGCTGGGAGCAATGCGGAGGTTGGAGTCGTCCGGGTCGTTGCGGTAGGGGTAGGTCGCACCGGCGTTGGTCAGCACCACACCGGCCTCCTTGCACAGCGTCCAGACCCGCTTCGCCGTGCCGGACATGGCGAACAGGCTGACGAAATAGCCGCCCTTCGGGTCGTTCCAATGGGCAATGCCCAATGGCCTAATCTCCCGGTTCAGCCATTTTGCCACGCACTCAAATTTCGGTGCCATGACGGAGGCGTGGAGCTTCATGATCTCCAGGGTGTGCGCCTTGTCCTTAAGAAAACGCACATGGCGCAGCTGGTTGACCTTGTCGTAGGAGATCATCTGCACACCGAAAATGCCGGTGAAGTAGCAGATATTGGCCTCGCTGGCAGCCATGCAGGAAATGCCGCCGCCGGCAAAGGTGATCTTGGAGGTGGACGCAAATTCGTAAACCATATCCGGCCGCCCCGCCTCGTCGCACAGAGAGAGGATGTCCGGGAACGGGACATAGTCGCCCTCGAATTCGTGGACGCCATAGGCGTTGTCCCAGATGATCGCAAAGTCCGGGGCAGCGGGCTTCAAGTGGGCAAAGCGGCGGATGGTCTCGTCGGAGTAAATAATTCCGTCGGGGTTGGAGTATTTGGGAACCGTCCATATGAGCTTGACCTGCGGGTCCTTCACCAGCTCCTCCACCACGTCCATATCCGGGCCTTCGGGAGTCATGGGGACGGGAATCAGCTCCGCGCCGAAGAACTCGCCGATCTGGAAATGCCGGTCATATCCGGGGGCGGGGCAGAGAAATTTCACCTTTTCCTCCCGGCACCATGGCTTGGGGCTGTGGAGCAGGCCGTGGGTGTAGGCACGGGACACCACGTCGAACATCATATTCAGGGAAGCCGCGCCGCCGACGAACACCTGATCCGCCTTGCAGCCCAGCACATCCGCCCAATATTTCCGGGCGCTGGGGATACCCGCCAGCTCACCGTAATTCCGGGCGTCCACGCCGTCGTCGTAGCAGTCCTCGGGGGTTTGCAGCACGGTCAGCAGGCCGCTGACCATGTCCAGCTGCTTCTTGGCGGGCTTGCCCCGGGCCATGTTCAGATTCAGCCCCTGCGCCTTGCAGGCTTCGTAGGACGCCAGCACACTGCCGTATTCACGTTCCAGTTCTTCCCGGCTCATGCAGGAATAGGGAGTCATATCGATCATCCTTTCGGCATTTTGACAAGTTTTACGTGTATATTATATGTCCGAAGTCCCAAAAATGCAACATCAGATTGGGCAAAAATTCATTTTTCGTCTCAAAAGTCAAGAAATCTATGAAATGCACAAAGTTTCCTGCACACGTCAATTTGTTTTACTGCATATTTTCGCACAAAAACGGCGTGACCGAACCCGGTCACGCCGTCTTCCGTTATTTCGCTGCTTTTTTCGGGGCTGCGGACGTTTCGGGAAGGATCACCTTTTCCTTCAGCACGAAGCCGGTTCTCGCGGGGATGTACAGTTCAATGTAGTCCCTGCCGTCAAAACGCTTGGTAGCGTAGGTCTTTTTTGCCACGTTTCCAAAGCCGCCGTACTTTTCGTCGTCGGTAGACAGAACCACCGTGTACTCGCCCGGCTGGCGAACCGGGACAAGAACGTTATTCAGGGAATTACCGAAGTGGAAGTTGAACACGAACACAAGCCCGTGGCGGTAGTAGGCAAGGGTCTGCTCCGGCGCTTTCATCAGCAGCAGGTCTGCCATTCGCTGGTCGAAAATCCGGTTTTCCTTGGTCAAACGAACCATATCCTCGTCAAAGTCACCCAGCCACTGGTATTTGAGCATTCCGTTGTCCTTCAGGCTCCACTGGCGGCGGCAGTAATGGAAGCTCCAGCCATTGCCCTCCCGGGGGAAGTCGATCCATTCGGGGTGGCCGAACTCGTTGCCCATAAAGTTGAGGTACGCTTCTCCGCCGCCGGACAGAGTGAACAGACGAATCATCTTGTGCAGGGCAATGGCGCGGTCGATCACAGGGTTGTGGCAGTCCTTGTTCATGTCCGTGTACATGTTCGCCCCGGCCAGGCGGAAGATCATCGTCTGGTCGCCCACCAGCGCCTGATCGTGGGACTCCACATAGGCCACGGTCTTCTCTCCGGGACGGCGCAGGCACATACTGCCCCACATCTGATTGATGTCCCAGAATTCGTCCTGCCCCTTCACCGCCTTGATCCACATATCCGGCAATCCCATACCCAGCCGGTAGTCAAAGCCGATGCCGCCGTCCGCAATGGGCAGGCACATGCCGGGCATACCGGACATGTCCTCGGCGATGGTGATGGCCTTGGGGTTCACCTGACGGATCAGCTCATTGGCAAGCTGCAAATACGTCACCGCCTCGGTGTCGGTGTTGTAGGAGAAATACTTGCCGTCGGAGGTGAAGTCCGTACCAAGGGCGTGGTCATGGTACAGCATGGAGGTCACGCCGTCAAAGCGGAAGCCGTCAAAATGGTACTCCGTCATCCAGAATTTCAGGTTGGACAGCAGGAAGTGGATAACGCCGGTCTTGCCGTAGTCAAAGCACTTTGTTCCCCACGCAGGATGGTCGCCCTTGGGGCCGTCGTGGAAGAACTGCCATGTGGTGCCGTCGAACATGTTGATTCCCTCGGCGGTATTCCTGACGGCGTGGGAATGCACCACGTCGAGCAGCACCCGGATGCCCATGGCGTGCGCCTTGTTCACCAGATATTTCAGGTCTTCCGGCTTTCCGAACCATGAGGAAGCGGCGAAGAAACTGCTCACCTGATAGCCGAAGGAGCCGTAATAGGGATGCTCCATAATGGCCATGAGCTGGAGGGTATTGTACCCCGCCTTGTGGATTCTCGGCAGGATGTTGTCGGCAAACTCCCGGTAGGAACCGACCTTGCCCTCCTCCTGCGCCATGCCAATGTGGGCCTCATAGATATACAGCTCGTCCTCGCCGGTAAAGCCCTTGTCCGTCCACGGGAATGCCTTACGGTCATCCACCACCTCGCACTCGAAGGTGATGTTCTGCTTGTTCTGCACCACCCGGCGGGCATACAGGGGGATGTGCTCCGTGCGGGTCAGGTTGGCGTCCACCACAGTCTTGACCTTGCAGCCGTCCCACAGGGCGTCGTCGCCGGGGAGATACAGCTCCCAGTTGCCGTTGCCCAGATTGGTCAGCGGGTGGGAGGTCTGGTTCCAGCCGTTGAATTCGCCCTCCAGATACAGCTGGTAGGCGCTGGGCGCCCACTCCCGGTAGTACCAGCCGCCATCCACGTGATGGAAGCCAAAGTACATGTGAGCGTTGGCAAAATCATTCAGGCTCTGTCCCTCGGACAGAATACGTTTTTTTGCCGACCGGTACAGGTGCATCCGCAAATCAATATCCCCGGCGAAAGGCTCAAGCTGGGGATTCAAATCCAAAATACGATACATAGCGTCTCCTTTTCCGCGAAAGTATTGTCTATCCAATGGAGGGCGGTATCACCCTTCACTCCTATTTTAGAAGAATCGTGCGTCTCTGTCAAGGACTTTTCATTTTTTACAATTCGCTTTGCTTTTTGATTTTGATTTTACATAGCGAAGATTTTGGAATTTACATTAAACTAGTAAAATGCGAACCGTAGGATAAATCCCGAGTACATCAAAAATAAAACCTACAAGGAGAAGTAAGATTATGAAAAAAGTCATTTCCATTGCACTGATTGCCATGCTTGTTGTCGCCATGGCCGGCTGTTCTCAGAGCCAGCCCGCCGCCACAACGGCCGCTCCTGCCGAGACTGCGGCACAGACGACCGCCGCTCCTCAGACCGAAGCCCCCGCCGCGCTCTCCGGCACCGTCGCCACCGACGGCTCCACCTCTATGGAGAAGGTCATCGGCGCTCTGGGTGAAGCCTTCATGGAAGCAAACTCCGGCGTAAACTTCACCTATAACCCCACCGGCTCCGGCTCCGGCATCACCGCCGTATCCGAAGGCCGCTGCGACATCGGACTGTCCTCCCGTGCTCTGAAGGATTCCGAGGTTGCGTCCGGTCTGGTCGGCACCGTCCTTGCCTACGACGGCATCGCCGTGATCGTCAACCCCGCCAACACCGTGGAAGATCTGGACATCGAGACCATCGCCAAAATCTACACCGGCGAGATCACCAACTGGTCCGAGGTCGGCGGCGCCGACGCCGAGATCGTTCTGGTGGGTCGTGAAGCCGGCTCCGGCACCCGTAGCGGCTTCGAGGAACTGACCGAGACCGTTGACAAGTGCAAGTACCGTCAGGAGTTAACCTCCACCGGCGATGTCATCACCGCGGTCGCCCAGAACCCCGACGCCATCGGCTACGCCTCTCTCGCCTCCGTCAAGGATTCCGTCAAAGCTCTGAAGGTCACGGGCGTGACCCCCAGCGAGGAGACCGTCAAGGACGGCACCTACCTCATCCAGCGTCCCTTCGTGCTGGTCACCAAGGAAGGCGTTGCGCTGAGCCCCGTTGCTCAGGCGTTCTTCGACTACGCCACCAAGGGTCAGGCCAATGACATCATCACCGCTTCCGGCGTGGTTCCCGCCAACGGCTAAGCAAACGAGCACCGGCTCCCCCACACGGGGGAGCCAACTTTTCAATTCGGCAAAATGGTAAACCTTCTCGAAAGGCTGATAACATGAAACATAAATCAAACATTTTTGAGGCCGTCGTCCACGGTATTTTCCTGATTCTCGGACTGATCACCGTGGGCTGCGTGCTTCTGATCACCATATATTTAATCATTTCCGGAATTCCCGCCATTCGTCAGATCGGCCTGTTACAGTTCCTGTTCGGCAAGAAATGGGCGTCCACGGCGGCGCAGCCGGAATACGGCATTCTTCCCTTTATTCTTACCAGCGTCTACGGAACCGCCGGGGCTGTCATCATCGGCGTACCCATCGGATTCCTGACGGCGGTGTATCTGGCGAAAATGGCGCCGAAGCCCGTCAAACGCTTCATGGAGCAGGCAGTCTCCATGCTGGCGGGCATCCCCTCCGTGGTTTACGGACTTGTCGGCATGATGGTGCTGGTGCCGGGACTGCGGAAGCTCTTCCACATTCCCGACGGCTCCAGCCTGTTCGCCGCCATCATCGTCCTCGCTGTGATGATTCTGCCCTCCATTATCAAAATGTCCATCACTGCACTGGAAGCGGTGCCGAAGGAATACGAGGACGCTTCCCTTGCGCTGGGCGCGACGCCTGAGGAGACCTATTTCCGTGTCTCTGTCCCCGCCGCCAAAAGCGGCATTGCCGCCGCCGTAGTGCTGGGCGTGGGCAGAGCCATCGGCGAGGCCATGGCCGTCATGATGGTGGCAGGCAACGTCCCCAATATGCCCACTTCCCTGTTTCAGAGCGTCCGCTTCCTCACCACCGCCGTGGCAAGCGAAATGTCCTATTCCAGCGGCCTGCAAAAGCAGGCGCTGTTCTCCATCGCGCTGGTGCTGTTCCTGTTCATCATGCTCATCAACGCCGCTCTGAATTTCTTCCTGAAGGGAGACAAATCGAAATGATTTCCAAAAAACGAAAGCTGTTTCTCTGGACGGTTCGGGGCGGAATGTATCTCGCCACCGCATTGACCGCCGGGCTGACCCTGTTTCTCATGGTCTACGTTCTGGCGAAGGGCATTCCCAACATCACATGGGAGCTGCTCAGCACCAAGCCCAGCTACCTTGCCGACCGCATTGGCATTCTGCCGGACATTCTCAATACCCTGTACATCATCATTTACACCCTGATTCTGGTGCTTCCCCTTGGCGTGGGCGCGGCGATCTACCTGACGGAGTACGCCCACAATAAAAAGGTCGTCGCGGTCATTGAGTACGCCGCCGAGACCCTCTCCGGTATTCCCTCCATCATCTACGGTCTTGTGGGTATGCTGCTGTTTTCCAACAATATGGGCACTTCCCTGCTGGCAGGCGCGCTGACCCTTGTCATCATGAACCTGCCCACCATCATGCGCAACACCCAGGAAAGCCTGAAAACCGTGCCCCAGAGCTACCGGGAGGGCGCGTTCGGTCTGGGCGCGGGAAAGTGGCGGGTCATCCGCACGGTGGTGCTTCCCAACTGCGTGGACGGAATCGTCACCGGCTGCATCCTTTCCATCGGCCGCATTCTGGGTGAGTCTGCCGCGCTGCTGTTCACCGCCGGATTTGCCCATGTGGTGGGCGGCTTCTGGGCTGCGAGAAACAGCGCGGGCGCGACATTGACGGTTGCCCTGTACGTCTACGCCAAGGAGCAGGGAGAATTCGGAGTCGCCTTTGCCATTGCCGCCATTCTGATGGTGCTGGCATTTCTCATTAACCTGTCCGCGTCTCTGGTAAGTAAGTATTATGGGAGGAAGAATCGAATTGGCTGACATTATTACCGCGAAAAATCTGTGCCTCTGGTACGGGGATACCCAGGCACTGAAATCCATTAACATTGCCGTCCCGGAGCACAGCATCACCGCCCTCATTGGCCCCTCCGGCTGCGGCAAATCCACATTCTTAAAAACCCTGAACCGCATGAACGATCTGATCCCCGGCGTGAGGATCACGGGAGACGTGCGCTACGAGGGCAAGGACATTTTTCAGGCAGAGGTCAACAACCTGCGCAAGGAAGTGGGCATGGTGTTCCAGAAGCCCAACCCCTTCCCCATGAGCATTTACGACAACATCGCCTACGGCCCCCGCACCCACGGCATTCACAACAAGGCCAAGCTGGACGAGATCGTGGAGCGTTCCCTCCGGGACGCCGCCATCTGGGACGAGGTAAAAGACCGGCTGAAAAAGAATGCTCTGGGTCTTTCCGGCGGCCAGCAGCAGCGGCTGTGCATCGCAAGAGCCTTGGCGGTGGAGCCGAAGGTACTTCTGATGGACGAGCCGACCTCCGCTCTTGACCCCATTTCCACCTTGAAAATTGAGGAACTGGCCGCGTCTCTCAAGAAAGACTATACCATCGTCATCGTCACCCACAACATGCAGCAAGCTGTCCGTATCTCCGATTACACCGCGTTCTTCCTGTTGGGCGAGCTGGTGGAATTCGGCGGAACGGAACAGATTTTCTCTCAGCCTCTGGACAAACGGACAGAAGATTACATCACGGGGAGGTTCGGATAATGCGGGAATTATTTGAAGAGCAGCTTCTGCTGCTGAATCAGGAATTGACGGAAATGGGTGCGCTGTGCGAGGAGATCATTTCTCTGGCTTCTCAGGCGTTGGTTTCCTATGACAAAGCGCTTGGGGAAAAGGTCTCCAAGGTCGGCGCGAAGATCGACGAAGAGGAGCGCACCATCGAGACCATCTGTATGCGTCTGCTTCTGCGCCAACAGCCGGTGGCGCGGGACCTGCGTGCTGTCTCCGCCGCGCTGAAAATGATCACGGACATGGAGCGTATTGGAGATCAGGCGGAGGACATTGTGGAGATCATCCCCTGCATGATCGCTCATCCCCATGAAGAATACCCCAAGATCCGGGAGATGGCAAAGGAGACCATTGCCATGGTTACGGACAGCGTGGACGCCTACGTCAAGCAGGACGTATATCTCGCCAAGGCCGTGCAGATGCATGACGACGTGGTGGACAACTACTTCACCCGGATCAAGAGCGGTCTGATCGACATGATCGCCAAGAACCCCGCCGAGGGAGAATACGCCCTTGACCTGCTGATGATCGCCAAATACTTTGAGCGCATCGGCGACCATGCCACGAACATCGCCGAGTGGGTGGAGTTTTCCGTCACCGGCAGCCATAATGCAATTTCTTCATAAGGCAGTAATGATTCCGTTTGTTAACGAGCAGAAATCCGCTGTTTTCGTTTCCGAAAACAGCGGATTTTTCACATATTTGCATCTATTTCCCGGATTTTTGCCCGGATGGCGAGCAGATCGTCGAATGTCTCCGGGCGCTTGGATACATCCCGCAGAAGCGCCGACGGGTGGTATATCGCCGTCATCCAGACGCCGTTCCGTTCCACCCACTGGCCGTGCTGCCTCGTAATGCGGTAGTCCGCGTCGATCAGCCGCTTGGCGGCGATGCGCCCAAGACAGACGATGATCTTCGGCTTTACCAGCGCCACCTGATTGCGCAGATAGCCGATGCAGGCGTCCTGCTCCGTTTCCAGGGGGTCACGGTTGTGGGGCGGGCGGCACTTGACGATGTTGGCAATATAGCAGTTCGTCTCCCGGCTCAGGTCGATGATGCACAGCATATCGTCCAGCAGCTTTCCCGCCGGGCCGACAAAGGGCTGCCCCTTCAAGTCCTCCTGTTCGCCGGGGCCTTCCCCCACGAACATGATGTCCGCGTCCTCTTTTCCCACGCCGAACACCACGTTATGTCTCGTCTCGCACAGGCCGCAGCGAGTGCAGTCGGCGCAGACGCTTTTCAGTCCGTCCCAGTTCAGCATCGTTACCGGCTCCTTCTGCGTTCTGCCCGTCTCCGGCGGCGCTGGGCGCGGATGCGGGAGCGCATAAAGGAATTGAACGCCAGGTACGCGCCCACAAGCCCCAGACCGATCACGCAGATGGTGCCGATGGTGGACAGCACCCCGGAGCCGCCGACGCCGTCCTTCTCTCCGTTGGAGCGGATGGACACGCCGGTGTCCCCCGTCGCCCGGACGTCCGCCATGGCGTACAGCTCCACCTCCGTGACGCAGGAATTCTGATACCAGACCTCCATCGTGGCGATTTGATCGTCCTTCTTGATGGGCGCGGTCAGGCCGCCGCCCTCCACGGTGTAGTTCATGACGTAATTCTTCATCTGAACACCGGCGGGAACCACAGTATCCACATCCGTGAAGGATTGTCCCACCACCTGACACTCGCCGCCGGACACCGGCCACTGGTTCACCGCCATGCCGTCGTAAATGATGCGGTTGACCTTATAGTTGTTGAAAACGTAATTGGCAAGTTCGGTTATTTCTTCAAAGTTACCATAGGTTTCCACGATGCCCTTCTCGGTCGTCTTACGGGCAGCTCCCAAAACCACAAAAATGACCCGCATGTTATTGTGTTCCGCTGTGCCGACGATGCTCGCCCCGGAATTCTCCGTATAGCTGGCAATGCCGCCGGTATAGCGGGAGCTCATGAACTGTGTGATGACGTGGTCGTCAACCAGATAGTTTGTGGTGGTGAGAGGGCGTTCTTCACTCACAAGATTCGTTGCGGGAATTTTATAGGTTCCCGTCTTGAAAATTTCCGCGAAAGTCTCATTTTTCGTCGCTTCCATGGTGATCTTCACCATTTCCCGGGCGGTGGTGTAGGACGTCGCCGTATCCAGACCGGAAATGTTGCCGAACTCCGTGCTGATGCAGCCCATCTGCTTGACCCGGTCGTTCATCATTTCCTTGAAGCGGTCAGTCGTACCGGCCACATGCTCCGCCAGCGCCACGGCGGCATCATTGGCGCCGATCATCAGCAGCGCGTGAAGCAGATCGTTCACAGTCAGCTGCTCGCCGCTTTTCAGATTTGGCTTCATTTTCAGACTGCTTCCCGGCACCTTGGACTGGATGCCGTCAGAGCAGGTGACAATGTCGTCCAGATTGCTGTTTTCGATCGCCACCAGCGCCGTGACTATCTTGGCAAGGGTACCGGTGGGCAGCTTGGTATCGGGGTTATAGGAGTAGATGACTGTCTCGGTATTCGTCTCATAGGCGAAGGCCGCCAGCGCCGTATCCAGCCGGCTGTCGCTTCCCGCCAGAGGGCGCATACCGTTCAGAGTGCGGCAGCCGTTATCGATGCAGACCCGGCCGAAGGGGATCTGGGCAGCCTGCTGCTCGGCGGGCTGCGTTTCCTGCGTTGACGCGCCGGTTTCCGCGGCAGACGCCGGAACCGCCATCTGACAAAGGAGCGCGGCGCACAGGAGCAAGCTTAGCAATCTCAATTTTTTCATATTTTCCCCTCAATATTTCTTCACCGGACTTGTCCGGCGGTGAAAAGTCGTGTATAATGATGGAGATATTATAACAGCTTTTCCCCCTCTAGTCAATCCGGGAGGCAGATTCCCATGAAAAAACCACGGCTCAGCATTTTGATCGCCGTAACCCTTCTTTTCGCCGTCTTCACCCTTGGCTTCTTCCTTGGCAGAAACGGCAATCACGGCAGCGTAGAGCTGTCCGTTCCCGCTTCCATGCAGACGTCCCCGCCCCAGACCACCCTTCCGGAGCCGACCACCCCGGAAACCGTGGCCGTCACGTTCCCCATCGACATCAACCGGGCGGACGCGGGGCAACTCACGGCACTTCCCGGCATCGGAGAGGTTCTTGCCCAGCGCATCATTGCATACCGGGAGGAAAACGGCAGCTTTCTTTCCACCGATGAGCTTAAGAACGTGGAGGGTATCGGAGAAAAGCGTCTGGAAGCCATAGTTGACCTTATTACAGTTGGAGGATGAAAATGAAAATTTTAGTTGTGGACGACGAGGCCCTTCTGGTAAAGGGCATTCGCTTTAATTTGCAGAACGAGGGCTACGAGGTCATCACCGGCAGCGACGGTCTGGAAGCCGTGCAGGCCGTGCAGACCCAGCACCCCGACCTTGTGGTGCTGGACGTGATGATGCCCAACATGGACGGCCTTTCCGCCTGCGCCAAGATTCGGGAGTTTTCCGACGTGCCCATCATCATGCTCACCGCCAAGGGCGACGACATGGACAAGCTTATCGGCTTCGACCACGGAGCGGACGATTACCTGACCAAGCCCTTTAACATCTTAGAGCTGAAGGCGAGAATCCGCGCCCTGCTGCGCCGCGCCGGACGCACCGAGGAAAAGGCCGCGGGAAACAGCCTGACCATCGGCACCATCACGCTGGACCTGGACGCCCGGAACGCCTACCGGAACGGCCAGCTGGCCGATCTGACCGCAAAGGAATTCGACGTCATTGAGTTTCTCATGCGCAATCCCAACCGGGTCTACTCCCGGGAAGCGCTGCTGGACACCATCTGGGCTTATGAATACCGCAGCGACATCCGCACCGTGGACGTCCACATTCGCCGTCTGCGGGAAAAGCTGGAGGAAAATCCGGCAGAGCCGAAGTACATTTTAACGAAATGGGGCGTTGGCTATTATTTCCGCAAGTAAAAAGACCGGCTTCCGGGGCTACGGCAATACCCAGTTCCGGTATGCCATGACCTATGTGGTGGTCACGCTGGTCGTGCTGTTTTTTCTGAATATCTACTGCTCCGGCGTCAGCCACAAGCTGTTCTACCAGAGCAAGGAAGCCTCCATGATTGAAAAATGTCTGCTTGCTTCCGACGAAATTTCCACCCTTGAGGTGCTGAACAGCTCCACCGTTACCGGCATCGTCAATCAGCTGGAAAGTCTGAAGGTCACCCGGCTCGTGGTCACCGACCACAGCGGTGCAGCGCTGTATGACAGCAGCGGCGCTTCCGTGGGCACCTATGTTCTGCTTCCGGAGATCTTACAGGCGCTTACCGTCAGCAAGCAGGCTCCGGAGGGGAACAACGTCTTTACATGGACGTACCACGACGGCATTACCGACTCCCGCGCGGCGACCCCCATCGTCTACTATGGCACCGTGGTGGGCTGCGTATACATGACGGAGTACGATACCACGCAGGGCACACTGATCAAATCTCTCCAGCAGACCCTGCTTCGCATCACGCTGATGCTGGAGATTATCGTCGCAGCCTTCTCCGTGGCCTTTTCCAACGCCTTCTCCCGGCGTCTGAACCGGATCATGGCCTCCATGCGCATCATCCGGGAGGGGGATTACTCCCACAAGGTGGACATGGGCGGCAGCGATGAGCTGACCGTTCTGGGCGAGGAATTCAACGACCTGACAGAGCGGCTGCAAACCTCCGAGCGCAAGCGCAGTCAGTTCGTTTCCGATGCCTCCCACGAGCTGAAAACCCCTCTGGCCTCCATCAAGCTGCTGACTGATTCCATTTTGCAGAACAACATGGATATGGACACGGTGAAGGAGTTCGTGGAGGACATCGGCAACGAGGCCGACCGCCTGAACCGCATGACCGCCAAGCTGCTTTCCCTCACCAGAGCCGAAAATCCACAGCCACAGGAAAGCGAGATCATCTATATGGCGCCCACGGTGCAGCGGGTGGCGAAAATGCTCCGGACGAACGCCAGCTGGTCGGGCGTGACCTTCTGCTTAGAGCTGGACGAGGACACCCCCGTCCTGATTCTGGAGGACGACCTGTACCAGATCGTTTTCAACCTGATGGAAAACGGCATCAAGTACAACCTGCCCGGCGGAACACTGACGGTGCATCTCAGCCGTCAGGAGGACAATGCGGTGCTCACCGTCAGCGACACGGGCATGGGAATTCCCGAGGACGCGCTGGCGCATATTTTCGAGCGGTTTTACCGGGTGGATAAAGCCCGTTCCCGGAAAAGCGGCGGAAGCGGGCTGGGGCTTGCCATCGTCCGCACCATCGTCCAGCGCAACCGGGGCGAAATTTCCGTTTCCAGTACGGTGGGCAAGGGCACCGTCTTTACCGTCACCTTCCCCGCCTTTGACACGGAGGTGGATAAGTCATGAAGCGGTTTTTCTGTCTTTTTCTCTGCCTGTGCCTGTTTCTGCCCGGCTGTTCCGGCGAGCTGATGAAGAACCCCGTCACCTTTTACTATCCCCGGCGGGAATACCAGTACGGCGCGGAGGACGGCGTGATCTCCAGCGAGCAGCGGGAAGCCTCCGGCCACGCGGATGATCTGCACTACCTTCTTTCCCTGTACCTGATCGGCCCGTCCAGCGACGAGCTGGTCTCTCCCCTGCCATGGGGAACACGGCTTCTTGGGGTAAACCGGCAGGACGGCACCATCACGCTGGAGCTGACAGACACCTCTTTTACCATGACAGACACGGAATTCACCCTCGCCTGCGCCTGTCTGACCATGACCACCCTGTCCATCACCGGCGGGGACGAGGTCACCATCACCAGCGGAAGCCGAAGCGTCACCATGAGCCGGGACAGTCTGACCCTCATTGACGACAGCACCGCTTCCACAACGGAGGAAACCAAATGAAATTCATTTCATGGAATACAAACGGCCTGCGCGCCTGTGTGGGCAAGGGCTTTCTGGACGCCTTCAACGCGCTGGATGCTGACTTTTTCTGCTTACAGGAGACGAAGCTCCAAGCGGGACAGATCGACCTTCCTTTGGATGGCTACAGCCAATACTGGAACTACGCCGAGAAAAAGGGCTATTCCGGCACGGCCATCTTCGCAAAGCAAGCCCCCGTCTCCGTGCGCTACGGTCTTGGACAGCCGGAGCTGGACACCGAGGGGCGGCTCATTACGCTGGAATATCCCGGCTTTTTCCTCGTCACCTGCTACACCCCCAACGCCCAGCGGGGGCTTGCCCGCATTGACCACAGGCTAAAATGGGACGAAGCCTTTCGGGCATACCTCAGCGAGCTGGACAGGGAAAAGCCTGTCATCGCCTGCGGCGACCTGAACGTCGCCCATCAGGAGATCGATCTGAAAAATCCCGCCTCCAACCGGGGCAACGCGGGCTTCTCCGACGAGGAACGGGAGAGCTTCGGGCGGCTTCTGGACGCCGGGTTCACCGACTCCTTCCGCCGTCTTCACCCGGACGCCACCGGCGCGTACACATGGTGGAGCTATATGTTCAACGCCCGGGCGAACAACGCGGGCTGGCGTATCGACTATTTCCTCGTCTCCGACCGTATTGCGGACAAAATCACCGCCACGCCCATCTATTCGGACATCCAAGGCTCTGACCACTGCCCGGTGGGGCTGGAAATCGAACTGTAACGTCAAAACGGCAGGAACGGAAACCGTTCCTGCCATTTTGTTATTCCGGAATTTCGATCCCCACCTGTTCCCCTTTCCGAACCAGATAGCTTTTTTTCAGGCGCTCTATGTAGGCAAAGGGTTCCTCCGGGGAAATGGGGATAAATTTTCCGGCGGGCTTGTCATGCTTGGGCAGGAGTGAAAATGTCAGTTCTCCTTCCCCCAGCCGCTTAATTGGCAGCGAGGTGTTCAGCCCGAAGCCGCCATCCACCGGCACCACCAGCCCCAGACTTTCCCGCTTGTCAGCGCAAGTTACCCAGAGTCTGCACATCACGTCCCCGGTCAGCTCGCAGCGGCACAGGAAATGATAGTAAAGCCCCTGCCTTGTCACCTGCACCTTTCCCACCGGACGGTTTCCGAAATATACGCCGTAATTTTCTTCCAAATGCAACGCCCCCTGCCGCATTCTATGCCGCAGGGGGCTTCATTATGAATCATGTTGCCCGTCCGCCGCCGGGAAGGCCGAAGCTGACGGCAATGGCGTCGTCCACCTGCGCCATCTGGTTTTCGTCCAGATGCCCCATGTGCTCCCGCAGGCGGCGCTTGTCGATGGTACGAATCTGCTCCAGAAGGATGATGGAATCCTTGCTCAGGCCAACGCTCCCTCCCGCGATGTTGATATGGGTAGGAAGCCGGGCTTTCCCCGTCTGGCTGGTGATGGCCGCCGCAATGACCGTGGGGGAATGGCGGTTTCCGGTGTCGTTCTGCACGATCAGAACAGGCCGGGTCCCTCCCTGCTCGCTGCCCACGACCGGCGACAGGTCGGCATAGAATATGTCGCCCCGTTTGACTGATGGTTCCGTCATAGTGTTCACTCTCCGTGCATCAATACCCACGCTACCGGATGAATCCATATGTAACGCGGTAATCCTATTCTCCCACGCCATGACCGGATTTATACGAGTTTTTAATAAAACGCTTAAAAGCGTTTTATTAGGCCGCAGGATTGCGGCCAGCGGCCACTGCCGCTAAAAAACGAAGTCAATACATTTCTTATGGCCGGGCTGGTAAAATATCCTATGCACGGTTTTTCCAAAAAGCTACACCGTTTCAAAATTTGTGACCTTCAATGACAGAATGCGCCGTTCTTTGTAGAGAATCTCGGCGTCTTCCGGGCAATCGTCCTCCCCCAGCCAGATGTCCAGATGAAGCGCGTCGTCCTCGTAGCTGTCGTCGATGGTCAGCCGCAGCCTCCCGCCGTCCATCCCGGCGGAGGTGATATAGCCGCTTCGCAAGGTTTTCATGAGGATCCACGGGGCGCTGACGGGGGTCAGCTGTTCCTCCGCCATCAGATCGAATTGCAGCGCCGTGTCGTCAAAGGTCAGCTTCCCCCCGGCGTCGGATACCTTGCCGGTGATGCCCGTGATGGTCTCAGGCGCGGTGACGGCGAAAGTCAAATTGCCCTGAGAATCACACTGGCAGTCCATGGAAAAGGTGTACACTTTGTCTGAGTAGTCCGCCGTAATTTCGCAGGAAAAACGGCATTCGGAAGCCTTCAGCAGCTCCGATCGGAGGTCAAGCCCCCGCTGCATCTCCTTTGACCCGCCGGAACACCCGGTGAGAAATACAAGCACCACCACGGCCGCCGCGATTTTTTTCAAAGAAACCCCGCCTTATTTCATAAGTCGCGGAAGGGCGCTGAGCATGTCCGTGGGCAGCATTCCGTACTGCCCCAGCTCCGCCGCGCACCGGTCCCCCGCCGCGCCGTGGAGCCACGCCCCGCAGGCGGCGGCTTCCAGCGGCGGCAATCCCGCCCCCAGCAGCGCCGTAATGACGCCCGCCAGCACGTCCCCGCTGCCCCCGACGGCCATGCCGGGATTCCCGGTTGGGTTACAATAACCGTTCACGCCGTCGGTGATGCAGGTCTCGTGACCCTTCAGCAGGACAGTGCATCCCAGTTCTTCGGCAAGGGCAGCAGCCGCAGACATGCGGTCTTCCCCGATGACGCCGCCCAGCCGGGCGAATTCCCCGTCGTGGGGCGTCAGAATGGTGGGTGATTTCCTTCCGCGCAGTAAATCTCTATGCGCGGACAAAACATTTATGCCGTCTGCGTCCACAACCACCGGGCACTGGGCATTTTCCAGCACCGCCCTGACCACCGCCAGCGTTCCCTCGGACTGCCCCAGACCGGGGCCGACCAGCACGGCGTCCATCTGGGAAAGTCGTGTAAGAATTTCCGGCACGGCATCGGCGCTGAGCCTGCCGCCCGCGTCGGGCAAGGGAAAAATCACCGGCTCATTGAGTTTCACCGCTTCAATGCCGTAGATGCTCTCAGGCACCCCCAGAAACACCAGTCCCGCGCCTGAGCGCAGAGCGCCCATGGCGGCAAAAAATGCCGCCCCCGTATACCCCCTGCTGCCGCACAGCAGCAGGAGCTTGCCGAAATTCCCCTTGTGCCCCCATGGATTCCGGTCAGGCAGGAGGGACAAAACCAACTCGTGATTCAGCCGTCTTATCATGGTCTTACAGGCCGTACAGCTTCGTGTACTTTTCCGTCAGGTAGTCGGTATAATACATTGCGTCGAACTTGCCGCACACGGATTCAAACAGCTCGCCGGGCTTCTTGAAGCTGGCATAGCGGTGGATATGGCTTCTCAGCCAGTCCGTGACCTTGCTCAGGTCACCCTTTGCCACGTCCGGCCAGATGTCGCCGATTTCCTCCTGCATTTTGTGCAGCATCTGTGCGCCGTAGGCGCTGCCAAGGGCATAGGAGGGGAAGTAGCCGATGCTGCCGCCGCTCCAATGGCTGTCCTGAAGGCAGCCCTCCCGGTCGCTGGGAACGTCCACACCCAGATACTTTTTATACAGCCGCTTCCACTCCGCCGGAACGTCTTTGACCGCCAGCGTCCCACCGATCAGCTGCTTTTCGATCTCGTAGCGCACCATGATGTGCAGGCAGTAGGTCAGTTCGTCGGCTTCCGTCCGGATGAGAGACGGCTCTGCCTTGTTGATGGCGCGGTAGAACATATTCTCGTCCACATCGGCCAGCTGCTCCGGGAACAGCTCCTTCAGCTTCGGGAAAACAGCGTGGACATAGGCGGGACTTCTGCCGATGATGTTCTCATAGAACCGGCTCTGGCTCTTGTGAATGCCCATGGACACGCCGCCGGCGAGGGCGGTGTAATTGTAGCAGTCGTCCGCCCCCAGCTCATACAGGGCGTGGCCGCCTTCGTGAATGACGGAGAACATGGAGGAAACCAGATTGTCCTCAAAATAATGGGTGGTGATGCGCACATCCTTGTTGTTGAAATTGGTGGTGAAGGGATGCTCCGTCTCGGCGATGCCGCAGTGGGTGCGGTCAATGCCCATGACCTCCATGAGATAATCGGAGAGCTTTCTCTGAATCTCCACAGGATAATGGCGGTACAGGAAAGCGTCGTCGATCTGCTTCGTCGCCCGGATCTTCTCGATGAGGGGGACGATGGTCTGCCGGAGCTGAGCGAAGAAGGCGTCCAGCGTCTCGACGTTCATCCCTTCCTCATATTCGTTCAGCAGCGCGTCGTAGGGCGCCATTTCCGGATTGTAATACCCGGCGAATTTCCGGTTATAGTCCACGACCTTTTCCAGATACGGGGCAAATGCGGCAAAATCGTCCTCCGGCTTTGCCTTGTGCCATACGCTCTCGGCGTCGTTAATCAGCACGGAATAGGCGACGTATTCCTCCGCCGGGATACGGTGAATCTGGTCGTAGCTTTTGCGCAGAACCTCTACCTCCCGCTTTGTCTGGGCATCCAGCTCATCGGCGTGGGCTTCCAGATAGGAAAGAAGCTCGTCATTCTCATCGTTCACCAGCAGATCATAGGTGATCTGGGACATGACCTCCATGGTCTTGCCCCGTCCCTCCCAGGTGTCGCTGGGCGCGGCGGTGGTGGCGTCCAGATACAGCACGCCCAAGGCGTGGTTATACGCCGCCTGGGTCTGTTCCAGCTTCTTGAGGGCTTCTCGCGCCTGCTGTACGGATTCATATTTCATGGCAATGCACTCCTTTGTTTTTTCGATACTCCAACCATATCACTCCCCCGCGCCTTCGTCAAGAGATTTCCCGTTTTGGGCGGGTTCCGTGAAAAAAATGCTTGCATATTTTAGCCGTATATGCTAATATGAGGGCGATACGGAAAAAGCGTTGAATGGGCTGCCTTGTGTTGGTTTGCGCTGTCAGAGAGAGCGGGATGGTGAGATCCGCTTGCGTGCAATGCCGGGCTTTCTCCCGGGAGCTGCCGCTTGAACGAAAAGTAGAGTTGGCCGCGTGACTGCGTTAACGGTCTTGGATGTGTCTGCATCCGAAAAGCGCGCCGTTTCGGCGAATTGCGGGTGGTACCGCGGAAGGAATGCCTTTCGTCCCGGTTTCGGGATGAAGGGTCTATTTTTTTGTAGTTTACCTTTCAGGAGGAATGAACATGAAAGAACAGTTAGAGCAAATCAAAGCCAATGCCCTGACAGCGCTGGAAGCTGCCGCCACCCCGGCGGCTCTGGAAGAGCTTCGCGTCAAGCTGCTGGGCAAGAAGGGCGAGCTGACCGCCGTCTTAAAGCAGATGGGCAAGCTCTCCGCTGAGGAGCGCCCCGTCATGGGTCAGCTGGCGAACTCCGTCCGGGCAAGCATCGAGCAGGAGCTGGAAAAGCGGAAGGCCGACATCCACGCCGCCGCGCTGGAAGCCAAGCTGGCTTCCGAAGCCATCGACGTGACCATCCCCGGCAAGGCCGTGTCCATCGGCCATCAGCACCCCATGAATCAGGTGCTGCAGACCATCAAGGACATCTTTGTAGGTCTGGGCTATCAGGTGGTGGACGGCCCCGAGGTGGAGCTGGCAGACTACAACTTCACCCGGCTGAACATTGAGGAAGGCCACCCCTCCCGCGACCGCTCCGATACCTTCTATTTCACCGATGACGACAGCGTCCTGCTCCGCACCCAGACCAGCCCCATGCAGATCCGCTACATGGAGAAGCACAAGCCCCCGCTGTGCATGCTGGCTCCCGGCCGCGTGTTCCGCAAGGACGAGGCCGACGCGACCCACTCCCCCATGTTCCATCAGATCGAGGGTCTGGTGGTGGCGGAGGACATCACCATGGGCGACCTGAAGGGCGCGCTGACCACCATCATGCGGAAAATCTACGGAGAGGATGCCGTGATGCGGTTCCGTCCCCATCACTTTCCCTTCACCGAGCCCAGCTGTGAAATGGACATGCAGTGCCACAAGTGCCACGGCACCGGCGAAATCGACGGTCAGGTCTGCTCCACCTGCCACGGCGAGGGCTGGATCGAGCTGCTGGGTGCCGGTATGGTACACCCCAAGGTTCTGGAGAACTGCGGCATCGACCCCGAAAAATATTCCGGCTTTGCCTTCGGCATGGGTCTGGAGCGTATGGCCATGGGCCGCATGAAGATCAACGACCTGAGACTGATTTTCGACAACGACATCCGGTTCCTGAACCAGTTCTAAGGAGGGAAAAACAATGAAACTCAACAGAAAATGGCTGAACGAGGAATTCGTAGACCTGTCTAACGTCTCCGATAAGGAATTCGTGGAAACCCTGACCGTTTTTGGTCAGAAGGTGGAGACCTGGGAGCGGCTGGACGCGGAGATCAAAAACGTGGTCGTGGGCAAGGTTCTGTCCATGGTGCGCCATCCCAACTCCGATCATATGTGGATCTGTCAGGTGGACGTGGGGGGCGATGCTCCCGTGCAGATCGTCACCGGCGCACAGAACGTCCACGAGGGCGATCTGGTTCCCGCGGCACTGCATAACTCATGGCTCCCCGGCGGCGTTCACATCACCAAGGGCAAGCTCCGGGGCGAACCGTCCAACGGTATGCTCTGCTCCTTCGCCGAGCTGGGTCTGACCCAGAACGACCTGCCCGGCGTGTTCGCCGACGGCATCTGGATCCTCAACGACGAGGACTGCACGGTTGGCGAGGACATCAACCTCGTCATCGGTAACGACGACACCGTTGTGGATTTTGAGATCACCAACAACCGCCCCGACTGCTACAGCATCATCGGCCTTGCCCGGGAAGCTGCCGCCGCCTTCGGCAAGCCCATGCGTCACCACGAGCCTGTGGTTCACGGCTCCGACGCCGGGGATATTTACGACCATCTGGACGTGGACGTCCCCGCAACGAAGCTGTGCAACCGCTACACCTCCCGGATGGTTGCCAACGTAAAGATCGCCCCCTCTCCCAAGTGGCTGCGCCGCCGCCTGCGCGCCAACGGCGTGCGTCCCATCAACAACATCGTGGACATCACCAACTACGTCATGCTGGAATACGGCCAGCCCATGCACGCCTTTGATTACCGCTATGTTTCCTCCGGCAAGATCGTGGTGCGGGAAGCCGAGGACGGCGAGACCCTGACCACCCTGGACGGTAGCGTACGCAATCTGAAGGCCGGTATGCTGGTCATCGCCGACGAAAATAAGCCCATCGGCCTTGCCGGTATCATGGGCGGCGAAAACTCCGAAATCAAGGACGATACCGCCATGGTAGTCTTCGAGTCCGCCAACTTCGACGGCACCTCCATCCGCCAAACCGCTCTGGCGCTGGGTATGCGCACCGAAGCCTCCGGCAAATTTGAAAAGCGCCTTGACCCCATGATGACCGTCCCTGCCGTGCAGCGTGCCTGCGAGCTTGTGGAGATGCTGGGCTGCGGCGATGTGCTGAACGGCACCATCGACGTCATCAACTATGTTCCCGAGGAAAAAACGCTGCCTCTGGAGCCGGAGAAGATCAACCGGCTGCTGGGCACCGACATTTCCAAGGAAGATATGGTCAAGTACCTGAACCGGCTGGAAATTCCCGTGGAGGGCGACACCATTCTCGTTCCCTCCTTCCGTCCCGACCTGAACCTGATGGCGGATATCGCTGAGGAAGTGGGCCGTTCCTACGGCTACAACGAGATTCCCACCACCGCCTTCAAGACCTCTACCCAGGGCGGCTATTCCCCCGTGATGAAGCTGGAAGCCAAGGCCGGAACCCTGTGCCGCGCCATGGGCTACAGTGAGATCATCACCTATTCCTTCGTCTCCCCCACCGTTTTCGACCAGATCCGGCTGCCCGCCGATTCTCCCCTGCGCAACGCTCTGCGCATCCAGAATCCTCTGGGCGAGGACACCTCCATCATGCGCACCATCGCCCTGCCCTCCATGCTGGAAATCCTCTCCCGGAACAACGCCTACCATAACAAGGCCGTGAAGCTCTACGAGCTGGCAAAGATCTACCTGCCCGTGGAGGGACAGCCTCTGCCCGAGGAGCCGAAGATGCTGGTTCTCGGCACCTACGGCGCAGGCGAGACCTTCTTCACCCTGAAGGGCGAGCTGGAAGCCATCTTCACCGGTCTGCGGCTGAAGAAAGCGGAATACACCGCCGTGAAGGACAACCCCAGCTACCATCCCGGCCGCTGCGCCAAGGTGAGCATCGACGGCGTGGACGTGGGCGTGATGGGTCAGGTGCATCCTCTGGCGGCCGCGAACTACGGCATCGACACCGACGTCTACTGCGCCGAGATCGACTTCACCAAGCTGTTTGAGATGCAGCTGCCCGACGCCACCTATACCCCCCTGCCCAAGTATCCCACCGTGTCCCGTGACCTGAGCCTTGTCTGCTCTGAGGATGTCACCGTCGCGCAGGCGGAAGCCGTCATCACCGCCGCTGCCGGAAAGCTGCTGCGGGATGTGAAGCTGTTCGACATCTACCGCGGCCCCGGCGTTCCCGAGGGCAAGAAGAGCATGGCCTTCTCTCTGGAGCTGCGGGCGGACGACCGTACCCTCACCGATACGGACTCCGAAGCCGTCGTGACCAAGGTTCTGGCCGCGCTGAAGGAAAAGCTGGACGCTGCTCTGCGATAATTTGGTACTTCGGCAAAAATTCTGCAAAGATTCACAAAAATTTCCGATTTCAGGGCTTTACAGCCCGAAAGAATTCGGTTATAATGACAACAGTACAAATATAAAAGGAGGCTGAAACCATGACGGATAAGGACACTGTAAAATTCACCGTCCCCAGCGATGACAAAGAGAATATGCGCCGTATTCTCCGGAATGTGTATGAAGCCCTCACCGAAAAAGGCTACAACCCCGTCAACCAGATCGTCGGCTACCTGCTGACCGAAGACCCCACCTATATCACCAACCACAACAACGCCCGGACCCTGATCCGCAAGATCGACCGGGACGAGTTGCTGCAAGTGCTGGTGCGGAAATATCTGGGCCAGTGACCGTGTAAGATCCGAAACCGGGGAGGCAGCAGTCTCCCCGGTTTTTCCTGCGGTCCCCTCCGCCCCGTCTGTTTTCGCCCCATGCCCGCCGGCCTGTGCGCCTCCTTGACAGCGCGGAGGACGGCACGCCCCCTCCCGTACCTTTCTTGACATTATTTCCGCAGTGCGGTAAAATTTTTCCACCATCGACACAACAGAGGAGAGAGAAACACAATGGGTTATATCATTGCCATCGGAGCGTACCTGCTCCTGCTGATGATCTACGGCATGGTCATCGCGCACAAGAAAGTCAAGACCGCCGACGACATGGTCACCGGCGGCCACCGCATTCCCTTCATCGTTCTGGTGGGCACGCTGCTGGCCACCTGGTGCGGCGGCGGCGGCATCACCGGCTCCGCCAGCGTGGTGTACACCGGCGGCCCCTGGGTGGGCCTCATCACCTTCGCGGCGCCCCCCATCGGCATCATCCTGCTGTACTTCATCGCCGGAAAGGTCCGCAAGTCCAATAAGGTCACAGTGCCGGAGATCATGGAGGCCCGCTACGGCAAGGCCGCCAGCATCATCTCCGCCCTGTGCGTCATGCTGGCCTACGTGGGCGTGCTGGCCACCCAGCTGAAGGCAGCGGCGGACATCATCGTGCTGCTGTGCTCTTCCAGCGGTGTGGAGATCTCCCACGGCGTGGCGCTGGCCATCTGCACCATCATCATCGCCGTGATCACCGTGGGCGGCGGCCTGGTGTCCGTGGCCTACTCCGACGCTGTCAGCGCCCTGCTGATGGTGGGCGGCTTCTTTGCCGCCATCCCCATCCTGATGGCGGCAGCCTCCGCCCAGGGCGCTACCCTGCCTCCGGAGAAGATGACCATTACCGGCGGCATGTCCGGCTGGGAGCTGCTGGGCTACTTCCTGCCCTCTCTGGCGCTGATGCTGGGTGACCAAAACATGCTGCAGCGGTTCGCTTCCGCCAAGGACAGCGACGAGGCCAAAAAGTCCAACATCGGCATGTTCATCGGTGAGATCCTGGTCATCATCAGCATCGTGCTGATCGTCACCCAGGCGGCCAAGCTGTATCCCACGCTGGAGACGCCCTCCAACGTCATCTTCCAGGTGGCTGTGGATTATCTGCCCCTGGTATTCGGCGCGCTGGTGATGTGCGCCTGCATGGCCTTCATCGTCACCACGGCGGACAGCTACCTGCTCTCCTCCGCCACCAACCTGACCAACGACGTCTATCAGCGGTACATCAACACCAAGGCCACCGACAAGCAGAAGATGCTGGTCCTGCGGGCTACCATCGTGGTGTTCAGCTTCATCGCCGTGGCGCTGACCCTGTACTTCCCCACGGTGCTGTCCCTGCAGATGACGGCATATACCATGTACGGCGCCGCCATCACCCCGGCCATCCTGTTCGCCCTCTTCTCCAAGAAGGTGACCCCCGCCGGCGGCATGGCCGGCATCCTGGTGGGCGGCCTGGCCACCATCATCTGGACGCTGATGGGGACCCCCGGCGGCGTGCAGTGCGCCATCGTGGCGGTGCCCGCCTCCGTGGTGGCCATTTTGATTGTCTCTGCCGTCACCAAGGGCAGCGCCCAGCGCTCCCTGGAGGCCCTCTATCAGGAAAACTGAATCCCAGGGGCTGCCGGTCCCTGACAAAGTGCCGGAAGCCGGAACGGTTTTCGGCATTTTGTTTGGCCGCAAGTCCCGTATTCTCAAGAGAAAGGAAGTCGTTCCCGCCATGGAAGATCCCCGCATCCGCACCTTTGCCCGCTTTCTCATCCGCAGCGCCGTGGGTCTGGAGGCCGGTGAGAAAATCCTCATCGAGCTCCACGGCAGTGAGACGGGCCTGATGAAGGCCCTGGTCCAGGAGGCCTACGCCGCCGGCGGCAAGCCCTTCATCCACATCTTTGACTACACCGTGGAGGGCGCCCTGGTCCAGGGAGCCGACGACGCCCACATGGAGGAGATCGCCGCCTATGAGCTGGCGCGCATGAAGGACATGGACGCCTACATCGACATCCGCGCCACCCCCAACATCAGCGCCTGGCACAACGTCTCCGACGAGGCCCAGCGCCGCTACCGGCAGTTCTACTGGGGTCCCATCCACCTGGCGGAGCGGTGCAACCACACCAAGTGGTCCGTCCTGCGCTACCCCAACGACGCCATGGCCCAGCTGGCCGGCATGTCCACGGAAGAGTATGAGGACTTCTACTTCCGGGCCTGCCTGGTGGACTACGACAAGATGGGACGGGCCATGGAGCCGCTCCAGAAGTGGATGGCCCGGACCGACAAGGTCCATATCCTGGGCCCCGGCACCGACCTGACCTTCTCCATCAAGGGCATTCCCAGCTTCGGCATGCACGGCAACCGCAACACCCCCGACGGCGAGATCTACACCTCCCCGGTCCGGGAGTCCGTCAACGGCCGCATCACCTACAACTGCCCCTCCCCCTACGACGGCTTCTTGTTCCGGGACGTGTGCCTGGAATTCCGGGACGGAAAGATCGTGGAGGCCACCAGCAACAACACCCCCTACATGAACGAGATCTTCGACATCGACGAGGGCGCCCGCTACGTGGGCGAGTTCGCCTTCGGCGTCAACCCGGTCATCACCAAGCCCATCGGCGACATCCTCTTTGACGAGAAGATCGCCGGCAGCTTCCACCTGACCCCCGGCAACAGCTACGACAACGCCTCCAACGGAAACCACTCCGCCGTCCACTGGGACCTGATCCAGATCCAGACGCCGGAGTACGGCGGCGGCGAGATCTGGTTCGACGACGTGCTGATCCGCAAGGACGGCCTCTTCGTGCCGGAAGAGCTGCAGTGCCTGAACCCGGAAAACCTGCTGTCCGACAAAGAATAAGGAGGGACTTCTCATGGACAATGTTGTGGACCGCCTGATCCGCTACGCCAAAATTTATACCGAGAGCGACTACCACGCCCCCGCCGATGCCGCCCCCAGCACCCGGTGCCAGTTCGATCTGGCCCATCTGCTGGTGGAGGAACTGCGGGGCCTGGGCGTGGACAACGCCCGCTGCGACGAGACCTGCTACGTCTATGCCACCATCCCCGCCACGCCGGGCTGCGAGCACCTGCCCGCCATCGGCCTCATCGCCCACATGGACACCACTCCCGACATGACCGGCAAGGGCGTCAAGCCCCAGGTGCTGCACTACGACGGCGGCGACCTGGTGCTCAACCGGGAGCAGAACATCGTCATGGAGGCCGCCAAGTTCCCCGAGCTGCAAAAATTCGTGGGCCAGGATCTGGTCTGCACCGACGGCACCACCCTGCTGGGCGCCGACGACAAGGCCGGCGTGGCCATCATCCTCCAGGCGGTGGAGGAGCTTCTGGCCGAGGGCGCTCCCCACGGCAAGCTCTGCCTGGGCTTCACCCCCGACGAGGAGATCGGCCGGGGCACCGACCACTTCGACGTGGCCGGCTTCGGCGCCGACTTCGCCTACACCCTGGACGGCGGCGACATCACCGACTATGAGTACGAGACCTTCAACGCCGCCAAATCCGTGGTCACCATCAACGGCTTCAGCATCCACCCCGGCACCTCCAAGGACAAGATGAAAAACGCCATCCTCATCGCCCAGGAGTTCAACGGCCTGCTGCCGCCTCTGGAGACCCCGGCCCACACCGAGGGCTATCAGGGCTTCTTCCACCTCCAGGAGATGCACGGCGTGGCGGAGAAGGCCGTGATGGAGTACATCGTCCGGGACCACAGCATGGAGCGGTTCCTCCAGCGCAAGGCCGCCCTGGATCAGGCCGCGGAGCAGATCGACCGCCGCTACGGCCCCGGCACCGCCGTGGTGGACACCCAGGACCAGTACTACAACATGTATGAGGTGCTCAAGGATCACTTGGAGATCGTGGCCCTGGCGGAGGCGGCCATGAAGGCAGCCGGCATCGCCCATCCCACCCACTCCCCCATCCGGGGCGGCACCGACGGGTGCATGCTGACCTACAAGGGCCTGCTGTGCCCCAACCTGCCCAGCGGCGGACACAATGCCCACGGCCGGTTCGAGTTCGCGCCGGTGGAGTCCCTCAAGGCCGGCGTGCGGACCGTGAAGGCCCTGGTGTCCCCGGCGCTGGTGGAAACTGTGATCTTGAAGAAGGAGGAGAACTGAACCATGTATGAAAAGCGCATCCAGCGGGTTCTGGAGGCCCTGGAGGCCATGGGCCTGGAGCAGATGATCGTCTCCGACCCGGACAGCATCTGGTATCTCACCGGCTACTATGTATACCCCTTTGAGCGGCTCTTCGCCCTGTACCTGCGGCGGGACGGGAACCACAAGCTGTTTTTGAACCGTCTGTTCCCGGTGCCGGAGGCGCCCTGGGAGCAGGTGTGGTTCTCCGATACCGACGATTACCTCTCCATCCTGGCCCAGCACGTGGACGGCACAAAGCCCATGGGCGTGGATAAGGACTGGCCGGCCCGGTTCCTGCTGCCTTTGATGGCCGCCCATCCGGGGTGCCGGTGCGTGGTGGCCTCCGACTGCGTGGACGACGCCCGGGCCTGCAAGGACGCGGCGGAGCGGGACTTGATGCGCGCTGCCTCCGCCATCAACGACACCGTCATGGAGCGGGCCATGGCCTTCATCCGGGAGGGCATGACGGAGCGGGAGATCGCCGACTACATCGTCGCCCAGTACGCCGTGGAGGGCTGTGACACCATGGCCTTCCAGCCCATCGTCTCCTTCGGCGCCCACGCCGCAGACCCCCACCACGAGGCGGACCAGACCCGGCTGAAGGCCGGAGACTGCATCGTCATCGACATGGGCTGCCGGAAGGACCGGTACTGCTCCGACATGACCCGCACCTTCTTCTGCGGCCAGCCGGCGGCCAAGCACGCCGCTATCCACGATCTGGTCCGGGAGGCCAACGAGCGGGCCGAGGCCCTGATCCGGCCCGGCGTGCCCCTGCGGGACCTGGACAAGGCCGCCCGGGACCACATCGCCGCCGCCGGCTATGGGGAGTTCTTCACCCACCGTCTGGGCCACTTCATCGGCCAGACCGAGCATGAGAAGGGCGACGTCAGCTCCGCCACGGACCTGATCGCCAAGCCCGGTATGGTGTTCTCCATCGAGCCCGGCGTATATCTGCCCGGCGAGTTCGGCGTCCGGGTGGAGGATCTGGTGCTGGTGACGGAGGACGGCTGCGAGATCCTCAACCACGTGGACAAGCACTGGCGCAGCGTTGGCTGACCGGCGCTATTTCAAAAAAACAGCGGACGGCATAAAAATGCCGTCCGCTGTTTTCTTTTTTTCAGGCCTCCGACACCAGCCGGTCCAGATCCGCCTGGGCGGCAGAGAGCTGGTGCTCCGCCTCCGCCAGCTCCCCGTTGAGCCGGTCCTGGATGCCCCGGATGCGGCTTTGCAGGCCGTACATCTCGTTCTGGGACCGCTGGATCTGATCCCGGACCATCCAGTCGCTGAAAATGTTGTCGAAAAAGATATCCGCCGCCTGCATCATGCCGCCGGGCCGGACGTCGAACTGCTCCAGCCGTTCCACATCCGCCAGTTCCGCCTGATAGCGGCGCAGATCGCCCCGCAGCGCTTCGATCTGATTCTGGGCCTCGTCCAGGCGGCTGTACTTCATCATATCCGCCACCAGGCCGCCGCCCAGGAGATCCCAGGTGCTCCAGCCGCCGGCACTGTCCAGCTTGTCAATGGCCCCGCTCAGCCGCTCCAGAACCCGGTCGCCGGCGGTCAGCGCCTCCCGCAGCTCCCGGCGGCGGGCGATCAGAGCGGCGATGCGGTTCTCCAGACTGCCGATCCGCTCCCGCAGATCCGGGTCCGCGGCTTTCAGCGCCTCCTGACGGCTGCGGAGGAAGGCCTCGTACCGCTCCGGACAATCCGCCGAGGCCCGGATGCGGTCCTGGCAGGCCTCCAGTTCCCGCTGTACCTCCTCCAGCTGCCGCTGGGCGCTCTGGTACTGCAAGCGGGCCGCCAGGGCCTCCGCCTCCTCCTGCTCCAGCCGCTCCTCTTTCCGGCCGGTGAGGCTGGCCAGCAGAGCGGACAGACTCGCCCCCTCCAGCCGGTCCACGTCGGCCTGCTCCTTGTCCCAGGCCTGCCGCAGCCGCTCCGCCTCCCGGCGGCACTGCCACTCCTGCTGCCGCAAAGTCTCCAGCAGGGCCTGGTCCCGCCGCAGAGCGGCCAACTCCTCCCGCAGGCGGGCCAGCTCCTGCCGCGGGTCTGTCAGGTGCTCGGTCATCGTCCTCTCCTCCTTGTCGTCCGCTCATCATTTTTCATCCGATTGATTTAACGCTATTGTAGCACTCCGGCAGCTATTTCGTCGTTACAATTCTGTGACAAGCAGATTTTTCCGGCGAAAAAACGGAATATTCCCCTTTCTTCGAGTCAAACTAGGCTCGCGATACCCAGCAAGAACCCAAACAACAAAACCGATGATTTAGGAAAAGGAGAACATCAACATGTCTGCTAAGAATAACAACAAGATCAATGTCCCCGAGGCCCGTGCCGCTATGAACAAGTTCAAGATGGAGGCCGCCTCTGAGGTGGGCGTCAATCTGAAGGAAGGCTACAACGGCGACCTGACCTCCCGTCAGGCCGGCTCCGTGGGCGGCCAGATGGTCAAACACGTGTGTCCAGTACGAACCCAAACATTCCACCGGGTCAACAGGACCGCAATCTCCCACGGCACAACGGTTACATATGTTTATACCGTGTCTGTCTGAGGCCCTTCTCCTCCCCCGCTTTCTCCTCTCTTTTGAGATAAGCATATGACTGTGTTCCTATAAAACGCGTGGTTTTATTTCCAGTTTTTCCCTCTTTAATATTCCATATATTGGGTTTTATCTTTCGACTTTTCCATCTTTCCCCATGTAAAACCATGGCCCTTTTGATCTTCTCACACTATGCAAAAATTGCATGGTTTCGATCCATTTTCAAACTTCAACAGAATTGTGCCATGCAAAGGGCATCCAAGAAATCCGGCTATTCTAAATTTATGATTTAGAATAGCCGGATTTTATTGACTTCCAGGTATAATCCGACTATAATAAAGCTATACTTTTGATTAGTCAGAAAGGAGGCTCCCACATGTATATCACACGAGCCGCAGAGCCGACCGTGCGGAAGCTGTCTGAGATGTTCCCTGTCTTGCTGGTGACAGGCCCCCGGCAGGTCGGAAAGACCACGCTGCTGCAAAAGCTGATGGGGCCTGACCGGAAGTATGTGACGCTGGACGATCCGGATGTGCGCTATCTTGCCAAGAAGGACCCCGCCCTGTTCATGCAGCGCTATACGCCGCCGGTGCTGATCGACGAGATCCAGTATGCCACGGAGCTGCTGCCTTACATCAAAATGAGTGTGGACCGCTCCCACCGCAAGGGGGACTTCTGGCTCACCGGCTCCCAGGTGTTCCGGCTGATGAAGGATGTCAGCGAGAGCCTGGCGGGCCGTGTGGGGATCATCAGCCTGCTGGGCCTCTCTGACGCGGAGCTGGGTGGCTATGAGAGCGTCCCCTACACCACAGACCCGGAGCGGCTGATGGCCCGGCTGGGTGCTGTCCGGGAGCGCGGTCTCAATGAGATCTATACGCGGATCTTCAACGGCTCCATGCCGGCGCTCTACGGAGACACTCCCGTGGACTGGGAGACCTATTACCGCTCCTATGTGGACACCTACCTGCAGCGGGACATCCGGGATCTCACCCAGGTGGCCGATGAGATGGCGTTTTTCAATTTCATGACCGTCGTGGCGGCCCATACTTCCAAGCCGGTGGTCTATGAGGAACTGGCAAATGCCGCCGGCATCAGCGCGCCCACCGCCAAGAAATGGCTCTCCATCCTGGTATCCTCCCATATCATCGCCCTGGTGCAGCCCTATGCCAACAATGTCCTCAAGCGGGTGGTAAAGATGCCCCTGATGCACTTCCTGGACACAGGGCTTGCCGCCTATCTCCTGAAATGGGGTAGCCCGGAGGCACTGGAGCGAGGGGCTATGTCCGGCGCGTTCTTTGAGAGCTATGTGTTCTCCGAGATCTACAAGAGCTACCTGAATGCCGGACGGGAGCCGCCGATCTTCTACTACCGGGATAAGGACCAGAAGGAGATCGATCTGCTGCTCTATCAGAATGGCACGGTCTACCCCATCGAGGTCAAGAAATCCGCATCTCCCGGAAAGACCGCCATCAAGAACTTTTCCGTCCTGGAGCCGATCGCGGAGCCGGATCGCTTCGGCGGGATGCAGGAGCTGAAAGTTGAGATCGGCACGGGGAACGTGATCTGCATGGCCCGGGACCTGCTGCCGGTAGACGAGAAAAATTGGTATGTGCCGGTCTGGCTGATTTAGGAGTCGCGGCGCATAGGCTGAAACGCTGATCCGGGTTAGATCACAAAGTTTTATTATTGCAAAAAAGGGCCGGAAGAGATCTCTTCCGGCCCTTCTTGCAATGATAAAGCAGCTATCAAAAACGTCCAAAGTACGAAACAGTGATTACATACTCATACACCACGTCCGTGCGACGTGTTTGAGATGATATCTCTGCAAGGATCTATTTTCCCGCAGAAACCTGCAGCCGCCTTCCATAAAAAGGCGGCGTTTTCACGCACTTGAAACCGCAAGGTTCTCAGCTGCAACCTGGCAGGTATGAAATAAAATGCAGCCTCAGGCACGCAATACGTGCCAGGGACTGCATTTTGTATTTTACAAATATTTGTTCAGGGAAATTTTGGCCGCCTTTAAGATGTCCAACATAATCTTTATCTGTTGCGTGGTGCAAGTATCGAGGAGATCCGAAACCTCGTTGCAAACAGCACTTCGTTCTGTCATGTCATTGTCAAAAAGCAGTTCATCTGAGCGGACTTCCAGGGCTTCCGCCAAGTCGACCAGAACCGGCAGGCTTAGTTTGGTATTGCCGGTTTCAATGTGGCTCATGTGGGTAACGGAGATCCCAATTTGTTCCGCCAACTGCTCCTGTGATAAATTTCGTGCCTTCCTGAATTTTCGCACACGCTGTCCAATCGCATAATAGTCCATCGCTGTACCGCCTACATAATGAAAATATACTTGAATTGTATGAGCAGTTATGGTATTTTAAAATAAATTGTATAGGCTATTTTATGCCTATATAATTAAAATATTTTGCCATTTGAAACAAGAAGAACGGCGATGAGACGGAATGAATGAGCAGATTAAGACAGACTTCACCTCAATATCCTTGGAGCCGCCCGGAGCATCAGAAGCCGGCGTTCCTATCTCTCTTCAGCAGATATCCCAATATCTGGAGTCCCTGCGGCAAAAGGGGCGTGTAACAGGCTCCATCCAGAAGTACCAGCGGGATCTGACCGCCCTGTATTGCTACTTGCCCGAGGAGAAGCAGATCGGTGTGAATACCCTGCGGGAGTGGAGGGCGTCACTGCTGGATCAAGGCTATGCCGTCCGGACGGTCAACACCAGCGTAATCGAGGCCAACGGCTTCCTGCGGTGGCTGGGCGCCTGGGAGTACCAGCTGGAAGAACAGGTCGAACTCCAAAACGACGTACAGCCGGAGCTGACCCGGAACGAGTACATCCGCCTGCTCTCCACTGCCCGGATGCTGGGGAAGGAGCGGGCCTATCTGCTGGTGAAGGTTTTCGCCTGTATGGGCCTGACCCTGGGAGAGCTTCCGCAGCTGACGAAAGAGGCCCTGGACAGAAATCAGCTTGCGGTCTCTGTGCAAGGCGTCCGGAAGATTGTCAGCATTCCGGACTGCCTACGGAGGGAATTGCTGGCCTACGCACAACGTGAAAACCTTACAAATGGCCCTCTCTTTGTCACACGCACCGGGAAGCCGCTGAACCGGACATCGGTGGCGGCGATCATTCAATCTTTGTCCCACGACGCGCGGGTGCAGCCGGAGAAGTGCAATGTCCGGTGCCTGCGAAAATTATATTTGGCGGCGCAGAAGGATCTCCGGGAGAATATGACCCTGCTGATGGAGCAGACCTATAACCGGATGCTGGAGACCGAGCAGCTGATCGTGGGCTGGGAGGGAGGTGAATGAGGATGGAGCGTACCGGCTTTCCCTTGCCGCTGCTGGAATTTTTGGCATACAGGGCCGGGTGCGTCTACCTGTCTGATCTGCATAATGCCAGCAGCTGGCAGAAAGCACGATTGGTTCGGGAGCTGGAGAGGATGCCCGCGGAAGCCGTAACACTCCGCGAGTGGAACGACGCCTTGGCTTATCTGGCCCAGGCCCCGCCGGAGGGAACAGCAGAAGCTGCCAGGAAGCGGTTGCTATGTGCGCTGTCAGCAGATTTGGGAAAGGAATGATACAAACATGTCTCAGTTGCACAGTACCCTTGAGAGCATCCAGGTCATGTTAGATCGCGGCAGGTACACGACAGCCGATATTCAGCAGGCTTTGGCTGACCTGGAGGCTATGCGCCCCAATATTTCTGATTATCAATATCGGAGCATGAAGGCGCTGCTGGAAGCAAAACTTTAAAATCCTTTGAGAGAATTGAGGAGGGAAAGACAAGTATGAAAAAACGACTCTTGGCAAGCCTATTGTCGCTGTGCCTGTTGACAGGGCTGATCCCCACAGCGGCATTGGCGGCGGAGGACGATGCAGGCGACGCTCTGTCCCCGGACTGCATCTGCGAGGCTCTCTGTACCGAAAATGAGGTGGACGGAAACTGTCCCGTATGTTCTGTGGACTCCACCGCCTGCCTGGGAATTGCCCCAGAGGGTTCCGTAGATGTCCCTGTGGAGTTGGAATGTGCCGGACTGGCTGGCTGTGTGGATGGTGTCCACGATGCCGCGTGCCCGCTGTACACGGTACCGGACGAAACCGACGAGGATGCTGAAGCGATCCTTACCACCCCGCAGACAGAGGAAGTAGAGGCAATTGCAGAACCGCGAAGCGTCTGGGACGGCGACGAGAGCGGTAAAGGCACAGAAACGAATCCGTGGGATATTTCCTATGATGGGAGCGAAAATAATGTTGACGCTTACCTGGTCCAGAACAACGCGGATGGAGACAGCCCAACCTACACCTGCTATATTACTGGCACCGGTAAAGCAGCTACATATTCCATCGACTATAATCGCCTGCCACCCTGGTGGGATCAGGTGAATCAAATCACCAAGGTTGTTGTGGAGGAAGGGATCACATACATCTATGATGATGGCTTTTCTGGAGCGAAATTGCTGACAGATGTGGAGCTTCCACGCTCCTTGGAGTACCTCGGCGACTACTTTAGCGAGTGTCCGGCGCTGACCAGCATTACATTCCATGGCGGAGCTCCGGACAGATGGTGGCTTGGCGCACGTGCGTTTCAAAACTGCACCGCTCTGAAAGAATTCCCATTTGAAGGTGTTTGGAATGTTGGGATGTACGCATTTCAAGGGTCAGGTGTAGCAGATGTCTTGCTGCCGGATGTAGAGGAAATCGCCACGAACGCCTTTCAAGGCAGAGACCTACGCCGCGTCTGGCTCCAGTCAGAAACCATGACATGAATCCTCTCCGGCGCATTCAGCCCGCGTTATGATAAGAGCTGGGAGAGTATTATCTATGTCATGAATGACAATGTGGCTGACCTGCTGACCACAGCAAGCGGCGATAGAAATTTTAACCCCTATAAAACCATTATCGCCAACTTGAACGGCGGCGAGTTCGCTGACGACCACAGCTATGCCGATGAGGGAACTGTGCTCCCCCGACTGAAAGACAAAGGCGACAAAGCATTTTTGGGATGGTATATCGCGGGAACGGATATCAAGCTCCCGGATAATCAGGCGATGAAAGATTCCGACGGCGACTGGTATCGTGTGGAGGCCAAGTGGGCCGAGGATTCCAGCACCACCACTGATATTGGCGATATCGGCCTGTTCCTGGAAGATCCGGGGTACTCCGCCACTCCGGCAACCGTGAAGGACATCGTGACGGTGGATCATGTGAGGGTGACAAATGTCCAGTGGACAGTAGACGATGATTCAATGGACACCGAAGCGGGGTTCCAGACCGGAGAATCCTATACGATCACGGTCACAGTTCAGTTGGAAGGTGGCTATACGTTCCAGGGCAAGGGCTACATCAGCGACGGCGATGACAATTTGTTGACAGAAACCAAGATGGCCGAAATGTCCGTTGCCGACCAAGGGGATAACACTTATCAGCTGAGCTACAAATTCCCAGTTCTTTCCAACGAACAGACCTATCAAATATACGACAAGTATGAAAATGTCTTTCCATATAATAAGTTGGAAGTCGAGCATGGCAGTATTTCTCATTCCGGCGGTCCATTTACGGCTGGACAAAAAGTGATCTTGAAAGCCAATCCAGACAAGGGCTATGGGATGGATACCCCCCCTGTCATCCGCCGCTATACCGACCGGAACGTGGAAGTTCCGGTAGCATCACTCGGCAACAACCAGTATTCTTTCATCATGCCGGACTATGTGGTCACCGTGGAAGATCCGGTTTTCGTTATGCAGACCTACACGATCACCTATGAAGGCCTGAAAGGCGCAGAGTACGACGAGACCAGCTATCCGGATACCTACACGATTGAAACACAGCCCACCCTGCCGAATCCCACCAAAGAGGGCGTCTATTTCGCGGGCTGGGAGGTCAACCATGCGGGCTCTCTGGGCCATCTAGCTGCACAAGGTGATTATAAGATCGATGATGCTGAAGACCTGGTGCTGACCGCCCGCTGGAAATCCTCCAATGGACTGACGATCCATGTGGAATCGTTCGGCGGCAGTGGACCTGTGGAGGATGTATTCCTCTCGGATGAAGTCCTTTTTGAAGCTTTGAACGAGGGGGATTACAGCGGCATCTCTCTCCCCGACCTGAGCGCCGCGCCGGAGCTGAAGGGCTACGAGTTCCTGTTCTGGCACGTCGATTACATGGACCTCGCGGAATACATAGTTGATCTTGCCGGCATCAGAGACTCTCGGCTTTTACAGATCCAGGGCCTCCGTGAGTCGATTAAATCTGAAGGTGATGAACTCACTGAAGAGCAACTGCAAACTTATTTGAACGTGTGCGAATTGGGCGAATACTCCTGGGATCACAGTCTCCTGCTTGGAGATAATGCAGCGGTATCCGCTGATTTCAGCGCATGGTATGCCACCATTGAAGAGATGGGGTTGGATAGTTATATCGGCAAATTTTCTTCTGAGAACGAGTTTTCTTACACTACTCCGCTCTGGTACTACCTTGCGTTGGCAAGGATGAACTATGGAGCCGACCTGTCTGAACTGACAATTTACGCAACCTACCTGAAAGATGGCTCCATCGTGAACCATTACAAGCTGACCTATGAGAGCGACGGAGGTACTTATGATACGGAGAACTATCTGGACGGCACCACAGCCACGTTGGACAAGACTCCAACGAAGTCCGGCTATGACTTCACCGGCTGGTATGCGGACAGCGGCCTGACCCAGAGAGTGACCTTCCTTACCATGGACGGCAACAAGACCGTTTACGCCGGCTGGACGCCGCAGAGCACCGACCCAGGCACCGATCCGGGCGGCTCCACCGGCGGCGGTGGCAGCTCTACGACCACCTACCTCATTACGGTGGAGGACAGCCGCCACGGCGACGTGGAAAGCAACCGTCACCGCGCGGAACGGGGAGACACTGTGACTCTGACGGTAACTCCGGACCGGGGGTATGTGTTGGACAAGCTGGTCGTCACGGATAAGGACGGCGACGAAATCCGTCTCACCGATAAGGGCAACGGCAAATATTCCTTTACCATGCCACGCTCCGCCGTTACTGTGGAGGCGGTTTTTGCAGTCGAAGCGTCGGCTGACCTGTCTTTCATCGATGTGCCCGCCAGCGCCTATTACTATGACGCGGTGTACTGGGCTGTGGATGAGGGCATCACCAACGGTACCACGGCCACCACGTTCAGCCCCAATAACGCCTGCACGCGGGCGCAGATGGTGACCTTCCTCTGGCGCGCCGCCGGTGAGCCGGAGCCGGAGACCGCTGTGAATCCGTTCACCGATGTTGCCGCAAGTGCCTACTACTATGACGCGGTCCTGTGGGCCGTGGAGCAGGGCATCACCAACGGCACCACTGCCACCACCTTCAGCCCCGACGCCACCGTCACCCGCGCCCAGACCGTCACCTTCCTGTGGCGCAGCGCTGGCTCTCCGGCTGCCACCGGCAGCAGTTTTACCGATGTGGCCTCTGACGCCTACTATGCGGGCGCCGTGGTCTGGGCCGTGAGCGAGGGGATCACCAACGGCACCACCGCCACCACGTTCAGCCCCAGCTCCAGCTGCACCCGGGCGCAGATTGTGACCTTCCTGTATCGCTACATTGTTTAACCCCGGGAATTAAACAACTCTTGAAACTGAAACTCCCGCAGGAGCCGAATGGCTCCTGCGGGAGTTCTTTCATTCCGCATTTGTTACAAGATACCTTTGCCTTCCAGGAGAAGTTTCATGATTATGCTGCTTTTCCGGCTTAATCTAGCAGTCTTGAATAATCTCCCACTACGGGAAATGTGTCTGGACTTTGAGAATTCTCAGAATTCTATCATCCGATGTAGCTCTGGGCGATGACGGAGATCCGCTCGTGGCCCAGGTTGTTGGAGACCTTCCGCATGGCCTTCTTATCGTAGACAACACCTTTCTTGTCCTTCCGGCAGATATACCGCTCCCTGCGGGGCAGCTCCTCCACCGGCCGGGCAAACTGCTCGTATTTCTTCTGTGCATACTCCCGCCGGTACGCATGCTCGTCCATCCGGTTCTTGATCTGCCCCTTTTGGAAGATCAGCTCGCCGGACTTTACCCTTTTGGCGCAGGACAGCACATGCTTCTGGTACTCCGGCAGTACTTCCACCTCCCGCTCTTTTCCTCCTTTGCCCTTCGTGTGGACATAGGCCTTGCCGTTTCTCGTATATACGTCCTTTCCCTTCACCTTCGCCAGTTCGTGCTTCCGCAGTCCTGTCCCCTTGCAGAAGTCCACCACGTCCTGGTTCCGCTGCTCGCTGAACTCCTTGTCATGGGCCTTTTCCGTCCGGGAGCGGGTGATGTCGCTCCGCCGCCGGGTCGGCAGTTCCACGGCCAAATGCTCCCTCCGCAATCCATAAATCTTGCAGAGCGCCGCCACATCCCGCTTGATGGTGCTGGGGGAGTAGCCTTTTTCGATGCGGTAGCGGATATACGCCTCGATATACGGCTTGGCGTCCTCCAGCAGCCGGATGCCGTACGTTTCCCGGCACCACTTCAAAAACTGAACCCCGACGGACTGGTAATTGTGGTAGGTGCTCCAGGAGTAGATCCCATCCAGGTCTCCCTCCCGCTTCGCCTCATGCTTGGACTCACCGATCCGCAGCTTGCTCTGCAGTGCCTGGCTCACCTGATATTTATATCCCGGCCTTTTCATGATGTAAAACCTCCTTGCTCGCTGATATGGGAAAATGGGCGCACTTCCCCCTGGGAAGTGTTCGGGGAAAAACAGATGCGAGTCTGGTGTCACGATCTTTTAAAGACTGACCATGTCTTGTTTTCCAGCGGTTGCGGCTTCCCAAGCCGCAATTTTAATTTGCGAACGGTTATCACCGTTTATTTTACTGCCTTCGCAATAAAATAACCGTGATAACCGACGCCGCGGTGCTGCCGGGTTTGCTCCTAAAATCATGGAGCAGCCCCGCCGCGTCGGAAAAGACGCAGTACACACAAAGCCATCCTGTTTCAAACATTCGAAACGCGGATGCTGCTTCGCAGCTCTTGGCCTGACCAAATTGGGATGATGCTCGCACAAATCCACAATCAGCCCGAGGGAGTGCGGTAAATTCCGCACAATCTCTTTCGCCGAGTACGCGCCGGCCAGCGCGCATGGGTTCTCTCAACTTTGGAGAGGTCTCGGTCTTTCTCCCGTTCGTCAGAACAACGGAACCGCATCATATATGGCAGAAAGTCAGAGGCGATAACAAATGCCGTGGTGGAAAGTGCTTCTCAAATGGCCAAAAATGCATATTTCCGCCAGATATTACAAAATTTTTGAATAAAATATCACAATCATGTCTACATGTCGTAGTAAAAAGAATACATTTTCAGAAAGGAAAATTTCAGCGTTTTATATAATCATTCGCTGTATTTTGGAAAAAAGAGGAAGTGAGATAAGCAACAACTCCCCGCAGGTACCTGCGGGGTCAGAAAAATGAACCCCCCGCAATCCATATGGATTGCGGGGTTCTGAGGGTGCTCTGAGGGCCATTTCGCGTTTTTC
>OLGB01000481.1_pt1 | contig 57532 bp, 47 predicted proteins | sample 1605691 | NCBI WGS metagenome assembly OLGB01 (sample SAMEA3888925, study PRJEB22519) | human gut metagenome | biome: human gut; feature: human-associated habitat; material: faeces | place: Denmark | collected 2010
TTCTAAGAGACTTCCCAACCGCTTGATTAAGAAGTCTTTTAGAGCATACAACACCGGCAGCCAGCTTGTATTTTTTATACTGACGGACTGCAAAGTGATTCGGCTTTTTCTTTTCCAGGGCTTCAAACATCAGATCCACCGGGTTCTGGAACTCCTCATCATCTTCCCGCACCTCCATTGCGTTCAGGAACTCAATCAGGGTGGAGAAATTCTGTTCCTCAACCGGAGCTTCATAGTGGATATATCCGATCAAGGCACAGTAGAGCAGCGTTTCCGCCTTCGTCCAGAACTCATCACCGGCTTTTCCATCACCCTTTGTGTTGGCAATCAGCGTTGTCACCAGTTTCAGAATGTCTTTTTCTGAATGGATATAGGCAAATGGGTTATAGTGCATCGACTTCTGAAAGTTGATGGTGTTGAAAATCTTGATGGTGTAGCCATGCTTCAAAAGGGCGTTGCCGCACTCAATCACGATGCTGCCTTTCGGGTCAGTGACCACATAGGAACTGTGCATCTGGAGAAGGTTTGGCTTCAACCAAAAGCGAGTTTTACCGGAACCCGAACCGCCGATAATCAGAACATTCTTATTTCGGGCATTGGCAGGATTCTTCGGACGATTGCTCATCATCAGCCGCTCCGTTTTCGTCAGGATCACATTGTCCTCGAACTTTGGTGCAATAAACGGCTCAATATCTTTTGCCGTTCCCCAACGAGCAGAACCGTACTCAACATTGTGTCGGTACTTCTTTGCGTTTTTGCCTTTTAGATAGACAGCCAGCCGAAGTCCTGCGCCGCAGAGAATACCAATCAGCAAATCCAACGGGTGAAAGCTGGGAAACGGATTGTTCAGGGCTATCGGAAGGGCATGAAAAAAGCTGAGGATTTTCGCAGATGAATCTGCCCCCTCAGCCAATCTCCATGCTTCTCCTAAATTCGTAGCGAACAACCCTACCAGAAAATACGGTAAATTCAGAATCAGGAGCTTTTTCATTTTTCTCTTATCCATCACAGATCACGCTCCTGTTTCTTCTCTCGAACCTTCTTCGGAATCGCTGCGACAATTTCCTTGAACTTCTTCAGCTGCGCCAGAACGCTCGGCTTTTCATTCTTGGTTAATGCCCTTGCCTGATGTTCCTTGCAGATTGCATCCAAAGCATCTGCATCTTTAGAACGGACAAAAACAAGAAACCGGGGAGGATCAACGGACTTATCTTTTCTTACGGCAAAGTCCACGCCATACTTCTTGGCGAGCTTTTCAAAATCACGGATACTCTCTTTGTCGATCTCAACATTCGTAGCACCCTGATTCTGTCCCAAAAGCTGTTTCACGGATTGCTTTCCATGAACGGCAGGGTCTCGTGCCTTTTTCATCTTCACTTTTTCCCGGTGCTGCAAATACTTGCGGATACCGGCAATGATAGTGCGCCCCGTCAGCTTGGTTGTGCTGATCGCCAGGTTTACTGTCCTGTTTTCAACTTCTTCCTGCATGATTCATCACCTCCTGCAAGCAGTAGAGTGAACAGATTATCGTGCCATATCTCTGTGGTCGTAATACAGATTGCCCTTGGCAACTGCGGCATGGCTGATAATCTTGATATTGCCAGCTTTCTGGTTATCCAGAGCCTTCTGATAACCCACATCGCTCAAATACAGGCGATTTCTTTCGCCTTTCCAACCGACAGGCGATTCATCGGTCAGCACATCGAAAATAATCATGTGCTTGGTGGCGTCATCAAATCGTGCCAAGTCCATATAGGTATGTCCCTGGTACTCCTTGGCACCATCCTGAATCCGCTTTCGCTCCATCAGCTCTCCAATCGTCGAATTTCTTTGCATAAGAACCTCCTTACAGAACATCTCGGTCAGGGTTACTTTTGTGGGGAACCGAATCAGCTTTGACAGGTGCATCTTCTTTCTTCACCATGTCATCCGGCAGGGGAAGCGCCATAATGCTGCGCCCCATGCGTACAAAAGTCTCAGGCTGATGAAAGTGTTCCTCAAACTGCTTCATCAGTTCCGGGGACAGAGAACAAAAATCATCCTCGCCCAATCCCACAACCAGAAAATCACCGGCGATAATGTCATAAATATCGCCGTCATCATCACGCAGCGCACGGTTCAGTTCTTTGCCTACGAGTTTACCTTCGTCGTGCATCACCAGTGCAACCGGCTCATTGAACGGATAAGTTGCCTCAATATCGCCACCTACGGCTTTCTGCAAATCCTCCAGCTCACAGCCGATCTGCACAGCCTGCGGATACATGAACGGCTTTACCAGCAACACATTCATGGTATCTGCCTGTTCTTTCTGAACCTCCCGTTCCTCGGTCGTGCCGAACGCAACACCGGTAAAGTTTTCGGAGTCCAGAATGTACTCCGAATTGTAATAAGCGGCTCTAACCTGTTCCTCTGCCGCATCGTGAGATTCTGCTTGCACCGTAACCGTTTTCTCCAAGGTTTCGGTGATCTTCACATCGTATTCTTTCAAGTTTCGATACCTCCGTTTCTTTGGAAATAAGAAAAGCGACCATCCATGAACCTGTTACAGTTCATAAATAGTCGCATCCACATCGGCTAAAAGCTCGAACAAGCAAATATCGTCCAGTTCGCAAATCAGGGAACCCATGTCGAAGAAAATATCGTCCTCGCATTCCACCGTAGTAACCACGCTGCGGTGTTCGTTAAGACAAATGGCTTCTTCCTTGTCCATCGTGATCGTAGACATACAGGACACCACATAGAATGTCATATCTTCTGCTAACCACAGCTCCTTGCTCTGAATCGTGCGAACTTTTTCATCGCCGCTCATATCTTCTACATAGGACAGAAGCCGCACGGCTCTGCTGTTCAGAAGTACCTTTCCCTGATAGTCGATACCCTCACCAGCAGAGGACAATACTCGATACTCGCTAATCATCTCGGCATTTTTCTGAAACGACTTTGCCAGAAGCGCAGGAGAAATATCATCGAACTCCTCACTGTAGTTTACGAGCATATCTACCATATAATCAGGATCGCAAAGGTCGTAGAGTTCTTCCAAAGCGCCCTGAATGTTTTTGGGTGTAAACATTTTTTACCTTACCTTTCCATTGATTTTTCTCTTTTTTTCTGCCATTGCTCCAAAAGCTGAATGATTTTATCCTCCATCTGCTTGTTGGTATAGGACTTCGGGAAGTATTTTCGCAACGAATCCGTTTTGAAGGTTACTCTGTCCAGCTCTCCCTTCTTGATTTCATTCATAATCTCGCACATCGCATCCAGCGTACACTCGCCCTCCTGTGCGAGCTTTTTAATTCGCTGTGCTTGCGAAAGGGAAGGAGCTGCTTGAGCATAATCCATTGCAGAAAGAAAATCCTTCTGTTCTTCACTTGCCAGATAGGAAAGCTCCACCGCAGGATTGAATTTGATCTGACCCGTATCTACCATATCCAGCAGTTCCGGAATCAGTTCGGTCAGACGGATATAACGGTGTACCTGATTTCTGCTTTCTCCTGCCTCCTGACCGACTATATCCATTGCCTGCAACTTCATCCCAACTTGGGATGAAGTTAAATCGGTGCGTTGACCTTGATGTTTAATCGCATCCAGCTTCATCTTATAAGCAAATGCTCTTTCACTCGGCAGGATACTCTCCCTCTGCAAATTCGCATCAACCATCAAAATAATGGCTGCATCATCGTCCAGGTCACGAACAATCGCAGGCATGGTTTCCTTACCCGCAAGCTCCGATGCCCGGTGCCGCCTGTGACCAGAAACGATTTCATAACCACCGTCGGGGTCAGGACGGACAATCGCAGGAGTGAGAACTCCGAAATCTCGGACGCTCTCTGCCGTTTTCATCATTTCTTCATCATCAACCACACGGAAGGGGTGTCCCTCAAAGGGGTGTAGCTCAGAAAGCGGAATTTCCTGCACACGCTCCTGCTGGGCTTCAGCTCTGGATTGATCGGTGGAGAAAATATCATCGTACCCCTTCAAGCTGATGTTTGCGCCTTTTTTCTGCATTGTTTAACACCTCCTTCGTCAGAATTTTATAGGCTTCGGCAACTTTGCCTTTGGGATCATGCTTGAAGATACTGGTTCCCTCTGCGCTGATTTCCTCTGCACGGACAGAGCGGGGAATGTCGGTCTTGTAAACCTTCAGCTTTCCGCCGTAGCTCTCCCGAATCAGATTGCTGATGTCTTTGGAGTAGTTGGTGCGGCTGTCCACCATCGTCAGAAGAATCCCTTCAATCCTCAGTTTCGGGTTGATTTGCCTCTTGACCTTGTTGATGGTTCCAAGCAGCTGTTCCAGACCCTTTGCAGGAAGGTATGCTGCCTGAACCGGTATCAGCACATTGTCGGCAGCTGCCAACGCATTGACGGTCAGCATACCCAAAGACGGCATACAGTCAAGAAGAATGTAATCATAATTCTGTTTGACTGTATCCAGGTATTGCCGGAGAATGGTTTCCCGGCTCATGGCATTGACCAGTGCTACCTCCATACCTGAGAGTTCGATGTTGGACGGCACCAAATCAACGCCCTCCGGATGATGAAGAATCCCTTCATCGGGAGTAATAGGGTTTTCCATCATAATCTTTCCCATCAGATCGGAAAGTGTCGGAGACAGATCATCCGGGCAGGGATTGCCCAAACTGACCGTCAGGGAAGCCTGGGGATCGGTGTCTACCAGAAGCACCTTTTTTCCTTCAAGAGCCAAGCCAACGCCCAGATTCTCGGTGGTGGTGGTCTTTCCAGTGCCTCCTTTCTGATTGACCACCGCAATGATGGTTGCTTTTTTCGACATTTATCGTCACTCTCCTTCCTCTCGCTTCATTTTCAATTTCTTAAATCCTCCTTCCAAATATCCGTGTGACATATCGTGCCGAACAAGAGCATCGTAGTAGGTGTCTATTGTCGTCGGCGCATTGTATATCGTAGTCAGCATATACTGACGGATATTTCTAATCTTTGTGGTGTTCTCCTTGAAGCAGTCCATAACATATCGAATGTGTTCGGCATTCAGTTTCATAAACCGACTGCGGACAATTTCTGCCGGACGCTCCTCTGCACCAATGCGAATCAACGGTCGCTTCGTGCAAACTGTTTCAACGATCAACTCCAGAATGTTATCCAGCATTTCGGAATCGTAAGGGTAATCCTTCTTCAACAAATCCATACTGAGCTGATCCGAGAAATAATCAAAGTATTCTTGATACCGGTCATTCTCGTCCATCATTCCACCATTTCCGGAAGGAAAGATAGAATCAGTATCACTAAATTCAGTATTTTTAATATCAGTATTATTACATTGTGATTTCGGAAGTTCTTGAGTTGTGATTTCCATTGTTCCAGAATTGTGATTTTCACAATTCAAGAGTTGTGAATCCACAGCAGAGATAAAGTTCTTCACATAGATCAGGTTGGGCTTTCCCAAACCCTGGCGCTTACGTTCAATCAATCCTGCTTTCTTCTCAAGTTCACTGAGCAGCTTGATAGCCTTTTGTTCAGCACAGTTCAGAGCCATCTTCGCTTCGTCGATTGTAAAAATGATATACACTCTACCGTTTTTATCTATCCAACCATTCTTGGCAGACAGGCTCATGCGGTCAAGCAAAATGCCATACAGCATCTTGGCATCGGCAGAAATATTCCAGAACCTCTCGTTCGTGAACAACACCTTCGGAACTCGATAGAATGTGAATAGATCGGATTGCTGACCGTAAAAATAATCAAAACTCACACGGCTTCACCACCTTCTTTCTGCGGAAAACTTTCTGTTGTCAGCGGAATGCTGCGGAAAGTCGTATCCGTCTTTTCGTAAGGACATCGGGCAAAATAGTAGAAGCGGTATTCCTGTTCATACACATCCATATCAACGAAGCCCCACTTCACGCATAACCTTCTTCGTACACCAACCAATGCACGGGTGATCTCGCCCATAGGGACAGCCATCACATTCCGACTTGGGTTTCGGTGGCAAAGAGATTAAGTAGTAGCAATTATTTCTACCCAGACGGCAGCCCTTTCTGCCATTCGTCCAGAAGTAGCAGTAATGACAGTCGCTCGGCTTGTCTGCGGTATAAACAGGCTTGCTCAAATAAAACACCTCCAATCTCTTGTATTTGCCCATGGGTTTGGGCATAAAAAAAGAGCGCCTATCCATCCCCAATGCGGGGCAAATAGACGCTCTATGTATATAACGATATTCAATTTTATCTGCTATAACTGCATGGTACTCAAAACATCCGCCTTTTTTGATTAGCTGGATTTTTGGCACGATTTTGGGGCTGATTAGCAGGAAGGGCATTTTCATTAGCAAGAACAGCCCGTTTTCTGCTAAAAATTAGCTGGCGATTTTGTCTTATAACAACCGTTCGATTCTGGAGGGGTTGTCAAAAATCAAATTTTGGAGTAGAATTTTATCTCATACAGTGAAAGAGCTTTTTCGTAGCTTTTTATATAAGAAAAGCCGAAAACCCTTGAAAACAAAGGCTTTCGGCGTTGTTCACTGGCGTCCATAAGAGGATTTGAACCTCCGACCCCACGCTTAGGAGGCGTGTGCTCTATCCAGCTGAGCTATATGGACGTGTCTGATATATGATTATAGCCCGATCAAAGTCGAACTGCAATCCCTTATTTAGTTTTTTTTGAGGTGGCCGTTGTAACGCAACCTTAGGAGGCGCTTGTTATATCCATTTAACTACGAGAACAAATGCCGTATTTTCAAGCTTTTCAGCCTTTTTCGGTTACGGTGACCTTCTTTATGAACTCAATCACTTTTGTGATGAATCATCTGTTTTCTTATTTCGACATTTCTATATGCCACAGTTCAAATCGAACTCTTAGTTACCGCCTTTTACTCACTCACGGCTTTAACCATGGTTATGTCTTAGGAGGGGGCTGTTATATCCATTTAACTAAGGAAACAACATATCTGTTACAGGTGATTTTCCTCCTCTGGAAAATTAATATATCCCTGCAGCCAGACAACTCCCTTGAAGCGTCTGCCTACCTGAGGTTCACCGAACAAATCTATTATATTGATACAAACGTCAAATGTCAATTCATTTGTATAAATTGTTAGAATATATATCTGCTCGCCGGTTATCTGATTCATCACCAGACGGACTGCCATAATTTCTCCCAGTACGGAATACTGGTCGCATTCTACGCCATAGGGCATAAAGTAGGTGTCCACAAGGCTGAAAATATCTTCCTTCTGAATTTTTTTGGAAATTGTGGTGTACATATCCATATCTTCCAGGGTCAGAGTTTCTATGGCATCCTCATCACCCTTCCGGGCGGCAGCCATCAGATTGTTTCTGGTTACTGTTGCCTGCTTTACCCGCTGTACCTGCTCCTCATTTTTCTGGATGGGAAATAAAATATTTCCGCTTACAGATAACCCGGACAGAGTCAGTGTTGTGCCCCGGATGGGCAGCTTTCCATTCGCCTGGGCATGAATATAGGGAATCCGGTTCTTCAAATAGAAAATAAGGGAAATTCCCACCTTGATATCATCACACACACCCGCATAGGAATCCTTTTCTGCATGCCGTTCCACAGAAACATCCTCGCAGGAAGAAATCCCCGTTCCTTCCAGATAGGGATAGTAATATTCATAGGTAAACTTCTCTTCGTTCTCAAATTCTCCACAGACAGTAATTCCCAAACCAGGGGCAAAATCTTTGCTGAATTCCCCTATCATTTCATTCTCCGGGTTTAAGGTAATTCCTCTTTTATCCGGATTGACTACTACCTCTGTCAAAAGCTCCTGAAGTTTTCGTTTATTATCAAAATGACTGAAACCGATGGCTCTCATATATTTGTGCAAAGATTTCACCCTCTTTCTTTTTCATATTTTTAATCATGCATAGTCCACAATTCTTTTTTCCATGGCTTCCACATCCACCATGTATTGACTGTAATCCTTTGGATTTACTCTTACCGGAATAGTGCCTCCCACAGGAAAATAAAAGGAAGGGTCTGACCAGATTCCCTTACTCTTAAACCTGTATGTAATATCTTTATATTCATCCTTCCAGTTACAGTATATGACAAAAGGATTTTCTCCGTTTACGGTAAAAGAAGTATCATATTTAATATCTGTCACTGTAGCATATAAGACCATGCTGTTTTTCTTCAGTTTTCTTTCCAGAAGCGGCCGTCTTAAAAAAACAATTATCATACTTGCGCCCACTCCCGTAAATATGATTCCCATAATCATAAGAATAATCGGACCCATATAAAACAGTGACTTTTCCTGTATCTTACCGGGATGCTCCGGGTCACAGTACAGAGTAATTTCTTTTCCTTCGTACATACTGCTGCTGTATGAATTTAAGGCAACCATTTTATACTGTTTTCCATCATATTCATAATTTACATAAACCTGATGGCTGATATCCCCGTCGGAATTTCTGTAAGCCTCTATTGCCGCAATTTCTGCCGGAATTTCTACAGCCTGCTTTTTAAACATACTGGCATAGTACGTCCAAAAGACTGCCCCTGCCAGTAATCCCAGTCCTATAAACAGAAAAACAGAAGATAACAGTATCATAAACTTATTTGTATTTTTCTTCATTGATATCCTGTATCCATTTCTGTATGTGCTTCTTCCTATTTTTCAGTGGGATAAATCTTCTCTTTTCCACCCATATACGGACGAAGTGCTACGGGAATATTGATAGTTCCGTCCTCGTTTACATTGTTCTCCAGAAATGCAATCAGTCCTCTGGGCGTTGCCAGAACTGTATTATTTAAGGTATGCACAAAGTAAGTACCATTTTCCCCTTTTGTACGGATACCAAGTCTTCTTGCCTGTGCATCGCCAAGGGTAGAACAGGAACCAACCTCAAAATATTTCTTCTGTCTGGGGCTCCATGCCTCTACATCACAGGATTTTACCTTAAGGTCTGCCAAATCGCCGCTGCAACATTCCAAAGTACGGACAGGCACATCCAGACTGCGGAAAAATTCTACGGTATAGGACCACATCTTATTATACCAGTCCATGGATTCCTCCGGTTTGCAGAGAACTACCATTTCCTGCTTTTCAAACTGGTGTACGCGGTATACTCCTCTCTCTTCGATTCCATGGGAACCTACTTCCTTTCTGAAGCAGGGAGAATAAGAGGTCATGGTAACAGGCAGTTTATTTTCCGGTACAAGCTCACCCTTAAACTTACCAATCATGGAATGTTCAGAGGTACCGATTAAGTACAAATCCTCTCCCTCAATCTTATACATCATGGCTTCCATTTCCGCAAAGCTCATAACACCGTTTACAACGCTGCTTCTAATCATAAAGGGAGGAATACAGTAGGTAAATCCCTTATCAATCATGAAATCTCTTGCATAACTGAGCATTGCAGAGTGGATTCTTGCAGCATCTCCCATCAGATAATAAAATCCGTTTCCGCTGGTACGTCCTGCTGCTTCCTTATCAATTCCACTGATTCTTTCCAGAATATCTGCATGGTAGGGAACCTCAAAATCCGGAACCTTCGGCTCGCCGAACTTTTCAATTTCCACGTTCTGGCTGTCATCCTTACCAATGGGTACAGAAGGGTCAATGATATTGGGAATTACCATCATGATTTTTGTAATCTTTTCCTGAAGCTCATTCTCCAATACTTCCAGTTCAGCCAGTCTTTTTGCTCCGGCAGCAACCTCTGCCTTCTTTGCCTCTGCTTCTTCCTTCTTTCCCTGACCCATCAGCATACCGATTTCCTTGGAAATCTTATTTCTTGCCGCACGTAAGTCATCGCCCTCCTGCTTTGCCTTTCTGTTTTCCGCATCCAGGCTGATAACCTCGTCTACCAAAGGCAGCTTTTCATCCTGAAACTTCTTTCTGATATTTTCCTTTACAATATCAGGGTTCTCTCTTAAAAATTTAATGTCTATCATAACATCCTCCTCTTAAAGATTAATCAATTACTTTTTCAATAAAGACACTGTGTATTTTAACCAAATCTTTAATGACTTCTTCTCTTACATCTTTGCCGTTTTTATCCCGTATGATTCGGATAACAGGTCTGTCCTGAAAATTTCTGTTCTGACGCAGTACAACTGCCAGTTCTCCCTCATTTGTCAGGACATGGCTTCCCGCCGGATAAACCGCGGTAAATTCTAGAAAGGTATCAACAACCCTTTTATCAAACATGATTTCCTTTAACTGCTTGAGATACTCAATTGCTTCATAAACCTTTACCCGCTCATAGCCGATGCCGCATATCATTTCATCAAAGGTATCACAGACATTTACAATCCTGCACTCAAAGGGAATTTCCTTTGTTTTTAACGGAAATCCGGAGCCATCCATCCTTTCATGATGGTACAGGATAATAGCCTTACTCAAATCAGACAGCCATTCTTCATTTTTCAATGCTGAATATCCGTAAATCGGATGCTTCTTATACTCTATCATTTCCTGCTTATCAAGAGCATCCAGCGCCCGGTTGCTGTAATTGACAGTAGTGTATCTCAGACCGACATCATGTAGCAGGCATCCAACGCCGATATCGTGAATTTTGCTGATTTCCAGTCCAAGCTTTAAAGCCGTAATAATTGCCAGAGAACAGATACTGATGGAATGTTCATAAATATCTGCGCTCCTCTCCTTAATATCAAATATCTTTTCGACAACCTTTTCCTCTTCCAGAATATTGGATATGATATTATCTGCCGCACTGCTCAGATTTGCCAGCTCACTGCTATTCTGATAAGTGTGTCTTTCCAGAATATCTTTTACCTTCTTCCGGATTGCCTCTCCTGCTTCTGTTTTCAAAATAACGATTTCGTCTGTACTTTCTTTCTCTTTTATATAGACCTCTTCAATTCCAAGGTCCTTTAACTTCTGAATATATTCCTCTTTTATTTCAGCACCGGCAGGCAAAATAATCTGGTAATCCCAGGTCGTAATATCTTTTCCCAAAATTTCATTTTTCTTCAGCTCACTTAATTTTTTCAGCTTCATAATGAATCACTTCGCTTCCTTTATTACTGTTATTCTCCAATGGCTGTCGCCAACGCTTCCTCTTCCTCTTTTCCCAAAGAAATGGAGCTTTCTCCATTTTTAATCTCTTTTGTATAAGAATAACATCCCTCTGTGCTATGTACAGAATTGATAATAAATCCGTTATTGTTTTCATCCAGTAATGCAAGACTGAAACTCAACTGTCCGCCCATCTGGTTAAAGGCATCATATTTTACGATACCCATTTTCTGATAGGCATTTTCCATACGCTTATAAAGTGTCCTGATATCTTTTTTATTTTTATCCACACTGGTTTTTAAAAATTTATTATCTTCATACAGCCCTGCAATATCCTGCTCCAGACTGGCGCCGTCTTTTCCCAGGACAAACTTGTCCAGTCTTTTCTTCAATTTTGAAGTCTTACTTATCTGTACCGCCAGAAGGACAATCAGAACAAGTATCAATACTACCAGAATAATCATTCCATAAAACAGATACTCTGTATGGCTCAAAAATGTATTTAATTGATTCATCCTAATCCTCATTCCCGCGCATTTTTCCTGCGCATAACCGGTTTACTGATTTATCAGCTCCAGCAACCTGTCCAAATCCTCATGACTGTAAAATTCAATTTCAATTTTACCAGCCCCATCCCCCTTCGGAGAAATATTTACCTTTCTGCTCAGCTTTGCTTTCAATTTATCTTCAATATCCTGATAAATTGCCTGCATTGTTTTATCTTCTGCCTTTTTCACTTTTGCCGGTTTATGTAAATTCTTTACCAGCTTTTCCACATCCCGTACACTCAGCTTTTCATCAAAGATTTTCTGTGCCAGAGTATACTGCTCCTCCGCATCCTCTACGGCAAGCAGAGCACGGGCGTGCCCCGTACTAATCATATCGTCGATTACCATTCTCTGCACATCATCACTCAGCTTTAAAAGACGAATGGAATTTGTAACTGCCGCACGGCTCTTGGATACTCTTTCTGCAACTTCATCCTGCTTTAAATGAAACTCCTCCAGCAATCTCTTATAAGCCAAAGCTTCTTCGATAGGGTTCAAATCCTCTCTCTGAATATTTTCAATCAGAGAGATTTCCATAATCTCCTGCTCGGAATAATTGCGGATAATAACCGGTACTTCCTTTAATCCGGCAAGCTTTGCAGCTCTCCATCTTCTCTCTCCCGCAATAATCTCGTAGTGGTCTTTTCTGTCCTGTACAAGAATCGGCTGAATCAGTCCGAACTGCTTAATGGAATCGGAAAGCTCCTGCAGGGCATCCTCATCAAAATTCTTACGAGGCTGCTTTCTGTTCGGCTCTACCATTGTAATTTTTACAACAGTTTCCTTTCCGCCCTTTTCATCCACATTTTCCTTTATAGCTTCTTTTTTTACCTTTGCTTCCCCTACTGCATTCGGAATCAAAGAATCTAGTCCTTTTCCCAATCCTCTTGCTGCCATACTTTTTTCTCCCTCTCCTCTTTTAGCTGTTCTGAATCAATTCTTCTGCCAGATTCATATAGGCTTCCGCTCCTGCTGACCTGCCGTCATACTTATTGATAGGCATACCGTAGCTGGGTGCTTCTGCCAGTCTGATGTTTCTTGGAATCAATGTTTTATAAACTCTCTGACTCAAATTTGCTTTTACATTTTCAACTACCTGCATGGAAAGATTTGTTCTGGAATCATACATGGTAAATACAACTCCCTCCATATCCAAATCAGGATTCAGTCTTTCCTTTACAAGGTTGACCGTATGAATCAACTGGCTTAATCCTTCCAGCGCATAATACTCACATTGAATCGGAACCAGTACGCTGTCAGCAGTAGTCATGGAATTAATCGTCAGCATATTTAATGAGGGCGGGCAATCAATAATGATATAATCGTAGTCGTCCTTTATGTAATCCACTTCATTTTTCAAAATGTATTCTTTCTTATCTACTCCGATTAACTCAATCTCTGCCGCTGCAAGATTTACATTAGAGGGAAGTACAGATACATTTTCGATTACATTTTTTATAATACAATCACTGATGGAACATTCCCCAAGAATTAACTCATAAATTGTATTATCCAATTCATTTTTGTCAATTCCGAAACCGCTTGTACTGTTTCCCTGAGGGTCTGTATCAATCAGTAAAACTCTCTTTCCTTTTTCTGCAAGACATGCTGATAAATTGATAGAAGTTGTAGTCTTTCCTACGCCACCCTTTTGATTTGCTATTGCAATTACTTTTCCCATAATATCCTCATTTCTGCGCGTGTAGATTTGCTTTTCAATTATAACACTTATCTTTTCATATATCCACTGAATTTTTTAAAACAGTTCAGCCATGAATATATACGAGAACAGAAATCATGCAAGCATGATTTTGTGAACGAATATATTCATGGAACAAATATTCGTAACCACAACATCTAGGTTTCCACCCTCACCCTGCTCTCCCCATTTTTCATGTTTCACACTTTATTTCACAAAATGTTTCACATCTTTTTGAAACAATATCTTGGGTTTCTATGTTTCACGTGAAACATTATCTTGTGTCCTGTCTGATATAAAAGGATGAATGTTTCACGTGAAACATTCATCCTCTCTTCCTAATGATACATACAATATTTAGAATAGCTTAACCAGGTCATTCTTAATTGCAAATACCGCAGCCTGCGTTCTATCGGATACGTCCAGCTTTTTAAAGATATTAGAAATATGATTTTTTACTGTTCTTTCACTGATATGTAAGGAAGTTGCTATTTCCTTATTAAACATACCGTTTGCAACTTCAATCAGAACTTCCTTCTCTCTGCCCGTAAGAGATTCTAATTTTTCTTTATCTGAATCTCTGGTAATCAATCTTTTATTCAACATCGGAATCAGCTTAGGCTGAATATAACTTTCTCCATCCATGACAGTCATAATTGCTTTCTTTAATTCCGCTGATTCTGAATCCTTTAATATATATCCGTCCACTCCAATATCCACAGCGCGAATCAAATAATCTACTTCATTATGTACTGTTAAAATAAGTACTTTAACATTTATTTTTTTTCTTTTAATTTCTTCCAGTACTTCAATTCCATTTAATTTAGGCATGTTAATATCAAGAAGTAAAACATCCGGTTTAACTTTTTCCAATTTCTGAAGACACTCTTCTCCATCACTTGCCTCTCCTATTACTTCTATGCTTCCATCAAATTCAAGAAGCTGTCTTATTCCCTCTCTCATTAAAACGTGGTCATCCGCCAACATAACTTTAATATTCAATGTTACCTCCATTCTTGTGCTCCTGCACTATGAGTCAACCTTAATTTTCTAAAGGAATTTCGATATGAATCCTTGTTCCGTTACCAGGCTGGCTTTCTACTTCAAAGGCTCCATTTAGTATATCACAAGTTTCCTTCATCAGACTTAATCCAAAATGTTTTGTTCCATGACATTCTTCTTTTCTAAATCCTTTTCCATTATCTGTAATATCAATTACATAAATATGATTATTTTTTTTACAAAAAAAGAAAATTTCAGTTGCATCTGCGTGTTTTACAATATTATTCAAAGATTCCCGAACCAGACGAAATATAGCCATTTGGATTACATCATTTGTTTCACATGAAACATTATCAATCTCATAAGTAATCTGATATTTCTGGTCTTCATTAATACAAGACAATAATTGTAAAAGCGCATTTTTTAAACCTAAATCATCAAAGGACATTGGTCTTAAATCATAAATAATATTTCTGATTTCTTCAATTGTTTTTCTCAAAGACTTTTCTACAATAGAAAGTTCCAGCTTTGCCTGTATCGGATCCTTATCAATATAAAGACTGCTTAACTCTATCTTATGTATCAAATGTGTCAGATTTTGAAGAGAAGTATCGTGCAAATCTCTGGCAATCCGCTGCCTCTCTTCTTCCTGTACCTTAAAAATTGTTAAATTATTGTTTTCTATTATTTTATCCATTTTTCTAATCAGAACATATGTTCTTTAATATCAATAGTCCATTATACTATACCTTAAAAAACATCATTTGTAAAACACTTTTATTCAATCTTTAACATTTCTTAACCAATTATAAACTATATTGGCTCCTTTGCAGGAAGTCCTGCTTTCCTTGGAAATTTTTTTGGTGTTTCCTTTACTTTTTTTATAACAAAAAGATTCCGGTAAATATCAGAGGAAGGAAGCATAAATTCAACCTGACGTTCAAATTTTCCGCCAAGAAGCTCCAATGCTTTTTCTGCCTCCTCCTTTTCCTGAGCTATTTTTTCTGATTTATAAGGAATAAAATATCCCCCAACCTTTACAAAGGGAAGGCAATATTCCGATAAGGTAGAAAGATTTGCTACCGCTCTGGAAACACATAAATCAAAACTCTCCCTTAACTTCTGAGGCTTTGCAAAATCCTCTGCTCTTCCGTGAATGGTTTCAATTCCTTCCAATCCCAGCTTTTCAATGACAGCGTCCAGAAACTGGATTCTCTTCTGTAAGGAATCCAGAAGTGTTACCTTCAACTCAGGATAGGCAATTTTCAGAGCCAGTCCCGGAAAACCGGCACCGGTACCAACATCAATTAAAGTAAGCTCTTTTCTTACATCCACTGCCTGAATCAGAGAAACACTGTCTACAAAATGCTTTTTCAAAACATCCTCATACTCCGTAATTGCTGTCAAATTCATAAAAGAATTCCACTCCGTCAGCAATTCGTAATAAATCAGAAACTGTTCTATCTGCTTATCCGTCAGAGAAACTCCCAGTTCCTTCAAGTCCTGTATAAATTGAGATGTATCATACTTTTCCAATCCCATATATTTTATCAAATCCTCTTTATCAACCTTTTTCTTTGCTTTTCGTCAACCCTTATTTTTCTGCTCCAGATAAACAAGCAGTACAGAAATATCCGCAGGAGATACACCGGATATTCTGGAAGCCTGTCCAATAGACACCGGCAAAAACTGCTTTAACTTCTGTCTTGCCTCCAGACGCAAAGAAGGAACTGCATCATAATCCATATTCTCAGGGATTGCCCTGACCTCCAGCTTTTTATACTGCTCCACCTGTTTTTTCTGGCGCTCTATATATCCTTCATATTTAATCTCTATCTCAGCCTGCTCCGTTACATCCTTCGGAAGCGCTTTTCTGTCTTTATCAATTTCTGCAAGAATATCATAGGAAAGCTCCGGACGGCAAATCAATTCTGCAAGAGAAGCTGCTGTCTTTAAGGTTGTACTCCCCTTCTCTGTCAAAAAGCTCTGAACTTCCTTATTTGCTCCCACCATTGTATGCTTTAACCGGTAAACTTCTTCCTCAATCTGCTTTTCCTTCGTAAGAAGCGCCTGATACTGTTCCTCTGAAATCAGACCAACCTCATACCCCTTCTTCCGAAGACGCAAATCCGCATTATCCTGTCTTAATAAAAGACGGTACTCCGCTCTGGAAGTCATCATTCGATAAGGCTCTCTGTTATCCTTTGTCACCAAATCATCAATCAAAACACCAATATAGCTTTCCGACCTGTCCAAAATCAACGGCTCTCTTCCCTTTATCTTCATGGCTGCATTGATACCTGCAATCAAGCCCTGGGAAGCTGCCTCCTCATATCCGCTGCTTCCATTAAACTGACCGCCGCTGAACAAACCGCTTACCTGCTTAAATTCCAGAGAAGGATAAAGCTGCCTTGCATTGATACAATCATACTCAATGGCATAGGCATTTCTCACGATTTTACAATGCTCCAGTCCCGGAACCGTCCGGTACATGGCAAGTTGTACATCCTCCGGAAGGGAAGAGGACATGCCACCTACATACATTTCATTGGTATAAAGCCCCTCCGGCTCAATAAATACCTGATGCCTCTCCTTATCCGCAAACTTGACGACCTTATCTTCAATCGAAGGACAATATCTCGGTCCTGTTCCCTCTATGATTCCCGCATAAATCGGAGAACGGTCCAGATTATTTCTTATAATCTCATGAGTTTTTTCATTGGTATAGGTCAGCCAGCAGGAAACCTGCTCCTTCTGGATTTCCTCCGGATTGGTAGAAAAGGAAAAAGGAACAATTCTCTCATCCCCAAACTGCTCTTCCATCTTTGAAAAATCAATACTCCGCTTATCCATTCTTGCCGGCGTACCCGTTTTAAACCGTCTTAACTCAATTCCCATCTTTTTCAGGGAATCCGGCAGATGATTTGCTGCCTGTAACCCATTCGGTCCGGTATAGGTAATGGTTTCTCCACAAAGACACCTTGCCCTCAAATAAGTTCCTGTACAAAGAACCGCAGCCTGACATTCATAAATCGCCCCTGTAAAGGTCTTTACTCCTGTTATCTTTTTCCGGATAGTACCTTCTTCCTTTGTTTCTTCCCACAAAAGCTCACAGACCTCTGCCTGCTTAATAGTAAGATGCTCCTGATTTTCCAGAACTCTTCTCATTGCCCTGGAATACTCCGCTTTATCTGCCTGTGCCCTCAGGGAATGAACAGCAGGACCCTTGGAAACATTCAGCATCTTGGACTGAATAAAAGTTTTATCAATATTTTTTCCCATCTCACCGCCAAGTGCATCCAGTTCCCGCACCAGATGCCCCTTGGAGGAACCACCTACATTTGGATTACAGGGCATCAATGCAATACTGTCCACGCTGACAGTAAAAATAACCGTTTCCAGTCCCAGCCTTGCACATGCTAAAGCAGCCTCACATCCCGCATGCCCCGCTCCGATTACACACACATCCACCTTTTCCCTGATTTCCATACTACTCTCCATTCTTGCGATAACAATACTTTCTATACCCAACCACAAATATTCCTAATACAAAACAAATCGCAAACTGAATTTCAGAACCATTTCTTCAACACAACTTTTTAATCTCTCTTCATTTCTAAGGAAGTTCATAATTCACAAATCCGAAATTCAGTGATTTGAAATACAGATTCGCAAGCAGGCACTGTGAAGCCGCTGGTACTTACACACCGTACTTTGGTGTGTTATGTACCACTGCGTGCGTAACTCGCGAAAGCGAGGTGCCTGTGGTGAATCTGTATTTTAAATCACGTGACTTTAGCCCTACTTCCCCATACAAAACTTCCTGAATATTTCTTCCACTAAATCGTCATCCACTTCTTCCCCGATTATCCTTCCAAGGGAAGTATACGCGCTCATCAAATCAATGGATAAAAAGTCCTCTGGCATATTATTTGCAAGGCTCTGCTCTACCAGAAGCAGCGAATCCAACGCCTCCTGCAATGCCTCCTTATGCCGCATATTGATTAAAACGGTTTCTCTGTTGCTCTTAAGCTCTCCCTGGAAAAACATATCCTTTACCGTCTTTTCAAAAAGCTCTATCCCGCTTCCCTGCAGCGCGGAAACCCTGATGACAGGACTGTCAGGCAAAAACTCCTCTATCTGATTTTCAGTAATAACGGTTGTCAAATCGCTTTTATTTAACAAAACAATGACATTTTTATTCTGAATCATGGAAATGATTTCTCTATCATTATCATCCAAAGGCACGGAAGAATCAACCATATACAGAATTAAATCTGCATCAGAGGCATATTTTCTGGAACGGTCTACTCCTATTTTCTCTACCATATCCTCTGTCTGCCGGATTCCCGCAGTATCCGTTACCTGAAGCTGTATTCCGTCAAGGGTTACTGTTTCCTGTATAATATCTCTGGTGGTTCCCTCTACATCTGTTACTATCGCTCTCTCCTCTCCCAAAAGTAAATTCAAAAGAGAGGACTTTCCCGCATTGGGCTTTCCGATAATGACTGTACGGATTCCTTCCTTTAACCATCTTCCGTTTTCTGCCGTAGCAAGAAGTCTTCTAACCTCCTGCATTATCTCCTTCAATATAGAAGAAAGTCTTTCCGGATAATTCTCAAGACTGATATGCTCCGGATCATCCAATGCAGATTCTATAAAAGCAATTTCATAAATCAGTTTTTCACGCATCCCGCGGACAGCCTCAGAAAGCCTGCCCCGCAGCTGATTCACAGAAGCAGTTAAAGCATATTCATTCTGGGAATGAATCACATCCATAACAGCTTCCGCTTTTGCCAAATCCATCCTGCCATTCAAAAAAGCCCTTTTGGAAAATTCTCCCGGCTCTGCCATTCTGGCACCGCATTTTAAGGAAAGCTCCAGTATTTTCTGCATCACAAGAATACCGCCATGACACTGTATCTCTACAGTATCCTCTCCTGTAAAGCTCTTTGGGGCTTTCATTACAACTGCCATCACTTCATCCAGCACAAACTCATTAAAATCAGGCACCTTTTCCTCATTCTCATAATCTGCTTTATTTATAATAAATCCATAATATAATTTATGGCTCTCTGCCCTTTTTAAAATTCTTTTTCCGGAAGGAGATACAAACATTCTGTTTCCTACTTCCACAGCCTGCTCTCCACTAATTCTTATAATACCAATCCCGGAATCTGTCAATCCCGTTGCAATCGCTGCAATTGTTTCTTTTCTCATACAAAACTCCATTCCTCAGGCTCTTCTAATGCCGAAGAAATCGCGAACTTAATTTCACAGTTCTGCTTTTAAAGGCTACATTGTGATGTCTGCGGCACAATATAGTCAAAGTCAGATAGTTACAAAAGCCGGATATACTAATTATATCCGGCTTTCTTTACACTACTTCTTTAAGGTTACTACAACTTTTCTGAAAGGCTCTTCTCCCTCACTGTGTGTTGTCACATATTTATCATTCTGAAGGGCAGAATGAATAATTCTTCTCTCGTAAGGATTCATCGGCTCCAGAGATACAGGTCTTCTGGTACGCTTTACCTTGTAAGCAATGTTCTTTGCAAGGTTCTCAAGAGTTTCCTTTCTTCTCTCTCTGTAATTCTCTGTATCAACCTTTACTCTGATGTAATCATCCACATCTTTGTTGACTACAAGGGAAACAAGGTACTGAAGGGAATCCAGTGTCTGACCTCTCTTACCAATCAGGACACCCATGTCATCACCGTTCAAATCAATGCTTAATTCTCTCTCTGCTTCCTTATAATCAAGAGTAATTACAACTTCAAGCTGCATTGCCGCAAATACATCACTTAAAAATTTCTTTGCCAAATCCTCTGTAGAAAGCTCTACCTCCAGCACTCTTGCCTTGATAACGGCAGGTCTGGAACCGATTCCAAGAAATCCGTTAGAACCCTCTTCTATAACACTGTAATCCAGTTTATCACTTGTGACGCCGAGCTTCTGACATGCTTCAGTAATTGCATCATTTACTGTTTTTGCAGAAATTTCAATATATTCCATATTTTATTTCCCCCTACTCTTTGCCTTTTCCGTTTTTCTCGTTATAATCTTTTACCATATTTGCCTTTGTCATCATGCTGCCGGACTTTGAACCGGAACTCTGATAGCGCTCCTTCGCCTTTTTCAGCGCTTCTTCCTTTTCAGCCTGTGTCATGGTAGAAGAATTATTGGATTTATTCTGAATATTTCTGGTATTCATGGAGGCATAGGTACTCATTCTCTCCTGCGCCTGCTTCATCTTTTCCAGCTTCTTTGCACTCTTTACAGAGTTCTTCTTAATAATTGCATCAAAATCCATCTTATCAATATGCTTATTAATAACTACCTGCTGGATACTTCTTATCACGCTGCCGGCTACCCAGTAAAGACCCAGACCGGAAGGAAGCGTGAAACAGAACCATGCTGACATAATCGGCATAATCATATTCATGGTCTTCATGGACTGTGCCATGGAGGATGCCTGGGAATCCTTTGAGCCTGTATCCTGCTGAGGCATCAGCTTTACGTTAATCCACTGTGTTACCATGGAAAGAACGGGAATCATAATCGCTCCGATGATAATACCTACCGCTCCGGTTGTCCATGCTGCACGAATCAGCGCGGAAGGAGAATCTCCCATATTCAAGCCAAGGAAGTTATTATAGGTATCAATCAGACCACGGGTGGTATCATTACTTAAAATCAACTGCCCCTCATAGGTAAGATTTGTCAAATCGTAATGCTGGGCTACTGTTGACAAATCTACGGAAGACAGCTTATTCAGTACATCAATAATTCCATTGGAAAGGTCGCTGCCATTTGTCATGGCTTTTCCATACATAGTTACGGTATTGGCAATGGAATCCACGCCGGAATCCTGTAAAAATGCACCACCGTCCACAGAAATAATCTTCTCTGCCAGTACACGGAAGGTTGCACCAATCTTTGTAACATAGGCAGGCATGGAATAAATAACCTTGTACAATGCGAACAGAATCGGCATCTGAATTAAAAGCTGTACGCAGCTTCCACTGGCGGAAACGCCGTACTTTGCGTAGACAGCCTGTACTTCCTGATTCTGTGCCATCATGGAATCGTTGTCTGTACGGTTTTTGTACTTGTCACGAATTGCCTGAATCTCAGGATTCATTTTTGCAGAAAGCTTGGAAAACTTCTGCTGTTTAATCGTAAGAGGCATCATCAAAAGGTTTACAACAACTGTAAACAGAATAATGGCGATACCTACATTGGGAATCCCGATCATGTCCAGCACATAGAAAATGCCGTTCATAATCTTTCCCAGAAGCCAGGCTACCTGACCTATAACCGGGGTTGAATTTTGAGTCAATAAAATAAAATTCATTTATCCTCCTGATTTTGCCTTATCAGATATCATGGAACAGGGTCAAATCCTCCCTTTGAAAAAGGATTACACCTTAAAATCCGCCACAAAGCAAGAAGACTGCCCTTAAATGCTCCGTACTTCTGAATTGCTTCCAGACCATACTGGGAGCAGGTAGGATAATAAGGACATTTCGTTCTTTTCATGGGAGATATATACTTTTGATAAAATCTGATAGAAGCAATCAATATTTTTTTCATTTCAATCCATATAAAGATACACTTTAATAATGTGATGAAGCTTACCAAGGTGAAGCAGGGCATTTTCTATTTCTTCATATCCCACCGACGCTGCATTCGCTCTTGCCACGATTACAATATCCAAACCACTATTGAATACTGCTTCATGTAACCGGTAACTTTCTCGAATCAGTCTTGTAACCCGGTGCCTTACAACACTGTTTCCAACCTTCTTACTCACGCTGATTCCGATACGATTACGTTCTGTGCCATTTTCCTTCACATACATAACCAAGTACCTGTTTGCATATGATTTTCCATACTGATAAACGAATCGAAACTGGTGATTCTTTTTTAAACTCTCGGAAAATTTCATTTAAATCCCCATTCTTGCTGCTTCTCTTTATTTCCTTTTAAGAAGAGAAAAAGGCCACATTGCTGTGACCTATCACATACTGTGAATTATGCGGATAATTTCTTTCTTCCCTTTGCACGTCTTGCTGCTAAAACTTTTCTTCCGCCGGGAGTACTCATTCTTGCTCTGAAACCGTGAACTCTGGAATGAGAACGCTTTTTAGGCTGAAATGTCATCTTCATGGAAAAGGCACCTCCTTTTTTACGAACCTTACTATATAAAGGTAACTTATTTTCTTATACGCATTTTGTACCTGATTTCAGGAAAATAGCATATTGATTGTATAAGAAAAAGTATCCAATGTCAAGAAAAATTCAGTAAAAATCACACTTTCCGGCAATAAAAATTTTTAAAAAAAGTTATGCACAGAGATATCCACAAAAAATCCGGTGAATTAAGTTATACACACAATGTTGATTACTTGTGGATAAAAAATTTATAACTTAAATATTGCTGTGTAAGGCATGTGCAAAAATCAAAAAAAATCCCTGAAATATCCTCTTTTCTAATTTTCAGGATTTATCCACTTATTCACAATAATATCCACATTAGAGGGTTGATAAGTAAATTATAAACATATTTATCAACATAATGTGGATAAGTTTATCCCGTCTATGTTGATAACTTGCATTTGAAATCTAAAACAATCTATATTACAATGGATTCGTGTTATCTTAAAGGGAGAAACACATGGAGGAAAACATGGATAATATTACGGATACGATTAAAGAAAACTGGTCTGTTATTAAAGAAACCATTCGCAGAGAATATAATATGTCTGATATTTCCTATCAGACCTGGGTCAAGCCCCTGGAGTTTTACACTATTACGGATGATGTGATTCATATCATCATTCCTTCCGACCAGGCGCATGCCCTGAATTATATTTCTTCCAAATATAAGAGTTTTTTTCAGGTGACAATCACGGAGATGTTTGACCATCCCTATGATATTAAATTTATTCTGGAAAAGGATGCCATGGTAAAGGAAACCCAGGATAATGACATGTCCGTTTCCAACCCTGTCTATAATATCAACTATGAAAATGCAAATTTAAACCCGAAGTATAAATTTGATACCTTTGTTGTAGGCAGCAATAATAAATTTGCCCATTCTGCTTCCCTTGCCGTTGCGGAATCTCCCGGAGAGGCATACAACCCTCTTTATTTATATGGAGGTCCCGGACTTGGCAAAACCCACCTGATGCATTCCATCGGTCATTTCATTTTGGAGCAGAACCCGGATAAAAAGGTACTTTATGTTACCAGTGAGGAATTTACCAACGAGGTAATTGAATCCATCCGAAGCGGTAATGCGGCTTCCATGACAAAGCTTCGTGAAAAATACAGAACCGTGGATGTCCTGATGGTCGATGACGTGCAGTTTATCATTGGAAAGGAAAGTACACAGGAAGAATTTTTCCATACCTTTAATGTACTTCATGCTGCCAGAAAGCAGATTATTCTTTCCTCGGACAAGCCTCCGAAGGAAATGGAAACTCTCGATGAAAGATTCCGTTCCCGTTTCGAGTGGGGACTGATTGCAGATATCCAGCCGCCTGATTACGAAACAAGAATGGCAATCCTAAAGAAGAATGCTGAGAATTATGATAAACAGATTGATGAAGAAATCATCAAATACATAGCTACAAACATCAAATCCAACATCAGGGAGCTGGAGGGCGCCTTTAATAAAATTATCGCCTTCGCAAAGCTGAACAAGGTAGACCTTACCATTGATTCCGCAGAGGAAGCCTTAAAGGACGTTATTTATCCGAATAAACCGAAGGAAATCACCCCTACCCTGATTATCAATGTGGTGGCGGAGCATTTCGGGGTCAAGCCGGAGGACATCACCTCTAAAAAGAGAAATTCTGAATTTGTGCAGCCCCGTCAGGTTGTCATGTACCTCTGCAGGGAGCTGACAGATACTTCTCTTATCAACGTGGGGAAAATTCTCGGTAAGAAGGACCATACCACCGTTATGCACGGCGTCAAGAAAATTGAAACCGAGATTCAGACCAACGAAGAGCTGAAAAACAAAATTGACATTATTATAAAGAAGATTAATCCGTCATGATACTTAATCCACCTTTGAATGTGTTTTTTCTGTTCATAAACAGCTTTATGATGTTGATAACTTTTCAGAGGGGATTTTAAGTAAAAAACAGGATGTGAATTATTTCAGGGTTATCCATAGGGGTAATATCAAATATTCACGACATTACCCATTTCCTTTTTCCCTGAAAAATAGTATAATAAAAGCGGTTATGCACATATCTACATCTATTACTAATGAGTACTACTAATTTCTTTTTTATTTGATAAAAAAAGCAGCGAAAAAATCACTCGGAAATGACGAAGGGAGTTATTCACATGAAATTAGTTTGTTCCAAATCAAATCTGTTAAACGGCGTACAGATTGTATCGAAGGCTGTTTCAAATAAAACCACCATGTCTATATTGGAATGTATCATGGTAGATGCCACAAAAGGAATTATTACTTTGACTGCAAACGATATGGACCTTGGTATTGAAACCATTATAGAAGGACAGATAGTAGAAAAGGGTTCTATTGCACTGGATGCAAAGATATTCCTTGAAATCGTAAGAAAACTTCCCGACAGCGACATTACAATCGAAACAGATTCCTCATATAAGACAACCATTACCTGTGAGAAGGCAAAATTCAATATTATCGGAAAATCAGGAGAGGATTTCTCCTATTTACCTGTAGTAGAGAAGCAGGACAGCATTATTTTAAGCCAGTTTACCTTGAAGGAAGTGGTAAGACAGACGATTTTCTCCATTTCCGACAACGATAATAACAAGCTGATGACCGGTGAACTGTTTGAAATCAACGGGGACGAATTAAAGGTGGTTTCCCTTGACGGACACAGAATTTCCATCCGTAAAATCCAGTTGAAGGAAAGCTATGAGCCGAAGAAGGTGGTTGTTCCGGGAAAGACCTTAAATGAGGTCAGCAAGATTCTGCCCGGCGGAGCGGAAAATGATGTTACCATTTCCTTTACGCCCAAGCATATTGTATTTGAGTTTGAAAATACAACGGTTGTTTCCCGTCTGATTGAGGGAGAATATTTTAAGATTGACCAGATGCTTTCCAGCGATTATGAAACAAAGGTTAAAATCAATAAAAAGGAATTTTTAAGCTGTATTGACAGAGCGACCCTTCTGGTAAAGGAAGGAGATAAAAAGCCGATTATTATTAATATTACGGACGGCAGCATGGAACTGAAAATCAATTCCATACTGGGAAGCATGAATGAAGAGATTGATATTGAAAAACAGGGCAAGGATTTGATGATTGGCTTCAATCCAAAATTCCTGATTGATGCGCTTCGTGTTATTGATGAGGAAGAGGTAGAGCTTTATATGGTAAATCCCAAGGCTCCCTGCTCTATCAAGAATCCGGAAGAAAGCTATATTTACCTGATTCTTCCTGTCAACTTTTCAACAGTAAGCTAAGCGTACAGTGAGCGTGCGCAGAAATGGATGTAAAAATGGAAACGATTCATTTGAGAGAAGATTTTATCAAGCTGGGACAGGCATTAAAGGCTGCAGGGCTGGTAGAATCCGGTGTTGAGGCAAAGCTTGTGATTCAGGACGGTCAGGTAAAGGTGAACGGACAGGTAGAGTACCAGAGAGGGAAAAAGCTGGTTGCCGGAGATATTGTGGAATTTGAAGACGATACCATCAAAATAGAGATGTAAAGACGGTAAAATACATGATAATCAAATCAATAGAACTGGCGGATTACAGGAATTACGATTCCCTGAATCTGCAGTTTGACAAAGGAACGAATATTCTTTACGGGGACAACGCCCAGGGAAAAACAAATATTCTGGAGGCAATTTATGTTGCAGCCACTACAAAATCCCACAGGGGCAGTAAAGACAGGGAAATTGTAAATTTCGGAAAAGAAGAAGCTCATATCAGGACTTATCTGGAAAAGGAGGGCGTGGAAACGAGAGTGGACATGCACCTGAGAAAGTCCAAATCAAAGGGAATTGCCATTGACGGTCAGAAAATAAAAAAGGCAGCGGAGCTTCTTGGGCTTTGTAATGTGGTTTTCTTCTCTCCGGAGGACCTTGGAATTATCAAAAACGGTCCTGCAGAGAGAAGGCGCTTTGTAGATATGGAGCTTTGCCAGCTTGACAGTTTTTATCTCTATAACCTTAACCATTACAATAAAATTGTCAATCAGCGGAATAAGCTGTTGAAGGATATGTATATGAACCCGGATTTAAAGGAAACCTTAAGCATCTGGGATATGCAGCTTGTTTCCTTTGGCAGTAAGGTGATTGAAAGAAGAAAGCTTTTTGTGGAGCAGCTAAATGAAATCATTTATGAGATACATAAAAAGCTGTCAGGTGAAAAGGAAGAGCTTTTTATTCGATATGAGCCTGATGTGGAGATTGAGGATTTTGAGAAAAAGCTGAAAGCGGGCCAGGATAGAGATATCAGGGCGAAAATGACTTCAGTGGGACCCCACAGGGATGATTTTTCCTTTCTTATCGGTGATGTGGACATCAGAAAGTTTGGTTCCCAGGGACAGCAGCGTACAGCAGCGTTATCTTTAAAGCTGTCGGAAATAGAGCTGGTAAAGAAGATTACGAAGGATACGCCGGTTTTACTGTTGGATGATGTACTTTCCGAACTGGATTCCAACAGGCAGAATTATCTGTTAAACAGCATCGGGGATATCCAGACGATTATTACCTGTACCGGACTGGAAGAATTTGTAAATAACCGGTTTGAAATCAATAAAATATTCCGGGTGGCAGATGGTGTTGTTACCTGCATGAATGAATAGAAATGAGAAAGAGGTTTTTAAATGAGTGAAGAAACCATGAACAATACGACGGTTCAGCATGAATACGGCGCCGACCAGATTCAGATTCTGGAGGGACTGGAAGCGGTCAGAAAACGTCCCGGTATGTATATCGGAACTACCTCCAGCAGAGGTCTGCACCATCTGGTTTATGAAATTGTAGATAATGCGGTGGATGAAGCGCTTGCGGGCTTTTGTGATACGATTCAGATTACGATTAATGCGGATAATTCCGTTACCGTTGTTGATAACGGAAGAGGTATTCCTGTCGGTATCAACCATAAGGCAGGGATTCCCGCAGTAGAAGTCGTATTTACGATTCTGCATGCCGGCGGAAAGTTCGGTGGTGGAGGATATAAGGTGTCCGGCGGATTACATGGCGTAGGTGCTTCTGTTGTAAATGCGCTTTCCAACTGGCTTGAGGTGGAAATCTGTCAGGGCGGCATTATCTATAAACAGCGCTATGAAAGAGGACATGTCTGCTATCCCTTAAAGCAGATTGGAACCTGCCCTGTGGAGCAGACAGGAACAAAGGTTACTTTCATGCCGGATGAAACCATTTTTACAGAAACCACGGAATTTGAATTTGATATTTTAAAGGTAAGACTCCGGGAGATGGCTTTCCTGACGAAGGGACTCAGAATTATTTTAAAGGATGACCGTCAGGAAGAGGAAGTAAAGGAGCATGAAATCGGATTTTCCGACCAGGAAACTGCCCAGATAAATGAACTTCTGGAACGGGCAAAGGCTGACCGGGAGGAGGATGCGGAAGTTTCTGAAACAGAGGCTTCTGAGGAGAATGGAGAAGAAAAGGGAACCTTAGAGGAAAAACCGGAAAAGAAGAAAAAGCAGAGGGTTGCTGAATTTTATTATGAGGGCGGAATCAAGGAATTTGTATCCTACCTGAATAAGAGCAAGATGCCTCTTTATGAAAATATCCTTTACTTTGAAGGAGAAAAGAATAATGTGTATGTGGAGGTAGCCTTCCAGCACAACGATTCTTATAACGAAAGTGTATTCAGTTTTGTAAATAATATCAATACACCTGAGGGTGGTACCCATCTGCAGGGATTTCGGAATGCAATAACAAAGACCTTTAATGATTATGCAAGAAGTGCGAAGCTGTTAAAGGACAGCGAGCCGAATCTTTCCGGCGAAGATATCAGGGAAGGTCTGACAGCGATTGTCAGTGTAAAGATTGAGGATCCTCAGTTTGAAGGGCAGACGAAGCAGAAGCTTGGAAACAGTGAGGCGAGGGGGGCGGTAGATAATATAGTCAGCGAACAGCTTACTTATTTTCTGGAACTGAATCCTTCTGTGGCAAAGTCCATCTGCGAAAAGTCCATTCTTGCCCAGAGAGCGAGAGAGGCAGCAAGAAAAGCAAGGGATTTGACAAGAAGAAAGACTGCTCTGGACGGGATGGCATTACCGGGAAAGCTGGCAGACTGTTCTGATAAGGATCCGAAAAACTGTGAAATTTACATCGTTGAGGGAGATTCTGCGGGAGGAAGTGCCAAGACAGCCCGTTCCCGTGCGACACAGGCGATTCTTCCACTGCGTGGAAAAATCTTAAATGTGGAGAAGGCAAGACTGGATAAGGTTTATGCCAATGCGGAAATCAAGGCGATGATTACAGCTTTCGGTACCGGTATCCATGAGGATTTTGATATTTCCAAGCTGCGTTACAATAAAATCATACTGATGACAGATGCGGACGTGGACGGCGCTCATATCAGTACTCTGCTTCTGACCTTTATTTACCGGTTCATGCCGGAGCTTATCAGACAGGGACATGTATTTCTGGCAAAGCCTCCTCTGTACAAGCTGGAGAAAAATAAAAAGGTCTGGTACGCTTACAGTGACGAGGAGCTTGACAGCATTTTACAGGAAGTGGGCAGGGACCAGAATAATAAGATTCAGCGTTATAAGGGACTTGGCGAGATGGATGCTGACCAGCTCTGGGAAACAACCATGGATCCGGAGAGAAGAATCCTGCTTCGTGTGAACTATGACGAGGAAATGGAGTCTGAAATTGACCTTACCTTTACAACCCTGATGGGGGATAAGGTGGAGCCAAGACGTGATTTTATTGCAGAGAATGCAAAATTCGTAAAGGATATTGATATTTTCTAGCATCAGAAATGAGGATTATTTATGAATGACGATATTTTTGACAACAAGGTGGAGATAGACAAGATTCATGAAGTCGATTTGAAGGAAAGAATGGAAACCTTCTACATCGATTATGCCATGAGTGTTATCGCTTCCCGTGCGCTGCCGGATGTCAGGGATGGTTTGAAGCCCGTACAGAGGCGTGTTCTGTATTCCATGATTGAACTGAATAACGGTCCTGACAAGCCGCACCGTAAGAGTGCCCGTATCGTAGGTGATACCATGGGTAAATATCATCCCCATGGTGACAGCTCTATTTACGGTGCCCTGGTTAATATGGCACAGGACTGGAATATGAGATATCCCCTTGTTGACGGTCACGGTAATTTTGGTTCCATGGACGGTGACGGGGCTGCTGCGATGCGATATACCGAAGCAAGACTTTCCAAAATTTCCATGGAGCTTCTTGCAGATATCAATAAAGATACCGTAGATTTTGTACCAAACTTTGATGATACGGAAAAAGAGCCCGTGGTTCTGCCCAGCCGTTATCCGAATCTTCTGGTAAACGGTACAACTGGTATTGCCGTTGGTATGGCGACCAATATACCGCCCCATAACCTGCGGGAAATTACAACAGCAGTGGAAAAGATTATTGATAACCGGGTAGAGGAGGACAGAGAAACCTCTATCGAGGAAATTCTGGAAATTGTAAAAGCGCCTGATTTTCCTACCGGCGGTCTTATTCTTGGAACAAGAGGCTGCGAGGAGGCGTACAGGACGGGCAGGGGCAAGATTATTGTCCGCGCAGTTACCAATATCGAAACTCTTCCCAACGGAAAGAGCCAGATTATTGCCACAGAGCTTCCCTACATGGTAAATAAGGCAAATCTGATTATTAAGATTGCAGAGCTGGTAAAATTAAAGAAAATTGATGGAATCACAGATATCCGTGATGAATCCAACAGAGAGGGTGTACGAGTTGTCATTGAACTCAGAAAGGATGCTAACGCCAATGTTATCTTAAATCAGCTTTACAAGCACACCCAGCTTCAGGATACCTTTGGTGTGATTATGCTTGCTCTGGTAAACAATGAGCCGAAGATTATGAGTCTTCTGGATATGATGGCTTATTACATAAAGCATCAGGAGGATGTTGTCACCAGAAGAACAAGGTATGATTTGAACAAGGCGGAGGAAAGAGACCATATTTTACAGGGTCTGCTGAAAGCGCTGGATTTCATTGATGAGGTTATTTCCATTATCAGAAGCAGTCAGAATGCTCAGATTGCCAAGGAAAGACTGATGGAACGCTTTGCCCTTTCCGATGCACAGGCACAGGCTATCGTGGATATGCGTCTGCGTGCTCTGACAGGTCTGGAAAGAGAAAAGCTGGAAAATGAGCACAAGGAGCTGGAAATCCGGATTGGAGAACTGAAGGCAATTTTGGCAGATGAGAAGCTTTTACTTGGTGTCATAAAGAAGGAAATGCGGGAAACTGCTGATAAATACGGCGATGACAGAAGAAGTAAGATTGGTTATGATGAATTTGATATTTCCATGGAGGATTTGATTCCAAATGAAAATACCATCATTGCCATGACAAATCTGGGATACATCAAGCGTATGACAGTAGATAACTTTAAGTCCCAGAACCGTGGCGGCAAGGGAATTAAGGGAATGCAGACTATTGATGAGGATTTCATTGAAGATTTGCTGATGACAACAACCCATCATTACCTGAATTTCTTTACCAATCTTGGAAGAGTTTACCGGCTGAAGGCATATGAAATCCCGGAAGCAGGAAGAACGGCGAGAGGAACGGCAGTTATCAATCTGTTACAGCTTCTTCCCGGAGAAAAGATTACGGCGATGATTCCCATTAAGGAATATGATGACAGTAAGAATCTGTTTATGGTTACAAAGAAGGGAATCGTTAAGAAAACTCCTCTGGGTGAGTTTGCAAATGTCCGGAAAAACGGTCTGACTGCAATCAATTTAAGGGATGATGACGAGCTGATTGAGGTAAAGACGACAGAAAAGGAAAGCGAGATTTTCCTTGTGACAAAGCAGGGAATGTGTATCCGCTTTAAGGAAACAGATGTGCGTGCCACAGGACGTTCCACCATGGGTGTCATCGGTATGAATCTGGATGACGGGGACGAAATTGTGGGTATGCAGCTTCAGAGCCAGGGAGATTCCCTGTTGTTTGTATCCGAAAACGGACTCGGAAAGCGGACTTATCTGGATGAATTTACAGTACAGAAGCGCGGCGGCAAGGGTGTAAAGTGTTATAAGATTACGGAAAAGACCGGCGATGTGGTAGGTGTAAAGGCTGTAAATGATGAAAATGAAATTATGATGATTACCACAGAGGGAATTATCATACAGCTACGTATGGAAGATATCTCCACACTTGGCAGAATTACATCCGGTGTTAAAATGATTAATCTGGAAAAAGGCGTAAAGGTTGCCCAGATAGCAAAGGTAAGAGAAAAAATATCTAACGGCGAACAGGAATTTGACGACGTAGACGAAGCAATGGAGAGAAACTGATGGAAGTTTATAATATGTTTAAAGACCTTGCGATTATTATTGTATTCGCAAAATTATTCGGTGTTTTAGCAAGAAAGTGTAAGGCACCTCAGGTAGTAGGTGAAATTATAGCCGGTCTGCTCATCGGTCCCAGTGTACTGGGACTGGTGCAGCAGACGGACTTTCTGACAGGACTTGCAGAAGTCGGGGTTGTACTTTTGATGTTCTCTGCAGGTCTGGAAACCAACTTAAAGGAGCTGATGAGAACAGGTCCTGTGGCATTTCTGATTGCCTGCTTCGGTGTTTTTGTTCCCCTTGTGGGCGGTACTTTGCTCTATATGGGATTTTACGGGGCAGCGCCCTTTGGTTCTGAAAAGTTTTATACTGCGCTGTTTATCGGTGTTATTATGACGGCAACCAGCGTCAGCATTACGGTTCAGTCCCTCCGGGAAATGGGAAAGTTAAAGGGAAAAGTCGGAACGACAATTCTGAGCGCGGCGATTATTGATGATGTTATCGGTATTATTGTACTGACCTTTGTAGTAGGCTTTAAAAATCCGGAATCTAATCCCGGAAAGGTAGTCATTAACACAGTTCTTTTCTTTGTAATGGCGATTGTAGTAGGAATCATTCTGTATAAAGTTTTTAAGGGCTTTGACGCAAGATACCCTCATACCAGAAGAATCCCGATTATGAGCCTTGCTCTCTGCTTCTTCTTTGCCTATGCAGCAGAGCATTATTTCGGAATTGCGGATATTACAGGCGCTTATGTAGCCGGAATTATTCTGTGTTCCATTCAGGATTCCGCCTATATTGAAGAAAAAATGGAAATCAGTTCCTATATGATTTTCGGTCCTGTCTTTTTTGCAAGTATCGGTCTGAAAACAAACATTGACAATGTAAACGGAGAAATTCTTCTGTTCTCTCTGGGATTTGTCCTTGTTGCACTGATTACAAAGATTATCGGGTGTGGATTGATGGCGAGAGTATGTCGGTTCAGTTTTCATGATTCCGTAAAAATCGGCGTGGGTATGATGACCCGTGGCGAGGTTGCCCTGATTGTAGCCCAGAAGGGACTTTCCGTAGGGCTTCTGACTCCGGTATATTTTACCTCCGTTATTTTACTGATTATTATATCCAGTATTGCAACGCCTATTGCATTGAAGATTTTATATACGAAGTGGCCGGAAGGGACCAGATAAAATATCCATGATAGACAGGGAAGCTTTTGAGGCTGCAAGGAAAAAAGTGATTGGTGTGGACAGAAAACGTTCCGGAATCGGTACTCTGTCGGAAAAAACAGTACATGCCATTCTGAAAAACTATTATGAACCGGACGAAGAGAAGCAGGAAATTCCCATTGAAAATTATGTGGCGGATATCTTTTCGGATGGCGGGATTATGGAAATCCAGACCAGACAGTTTAATAAAATGCGGAATAAGCTTTCTGCCTTTCTGCCCCTGTATCCCGTGACAATTGTATATCCCATTCCAAGGGAAAAGTGGATTATCTGGATAGACGAGGAAAGCGGGGAATTAAGCCGGAAAAGAAAATCTCCTGCAAAAGGAAATGTTTATCTGGCATTTATAGAGCTTTATAAAATAAAAATGTATCTGAAAAATCCAAATCTGCGGGTAAAGCTTGTTCTGATGGATATGGAGGAATACAAGCTTTTAAACGGTTGGAGCCGGGATAAAAAGAGGGGTTCCAGCCGGTACGACAGAATCCCTACGGAGCTGGTAGAGGAAGTTGATATTACCCGGATAGAGGATTATATGCAGTTTGTCCCCTATGATTTGGAGGAGGAATTTACTTCAAAGGAATTTGCAAAGGCAGCTCATATTCCCGTAAAGCTGGCGCAGACGGTGCTGAATATTCTGTATGATATCGGTACTGTTACAAGAACCGGGAAAAAGGGCAGGGAATATTTGTATACCGTTTTATAATATTTGTGCAGAAAAGAGGATTAAAATGTTAGAATTTAGATATGATACCCAGCTTCTGATTGAAGGGGAAAATCTGGATGAGGATGAAATCAACGATTACTTTACAAATAATTTTAAAGGGGATTGTCTTTTGGCAGTAGGGGATGATGAACTGATTAAGATTCATTTCCATACCAACGAGCCCTGGAAGGTACTGGAGTATTGTTCAACCTTGGGAGAAATTTATGATATTGTTGTAGAAGATATGGACAGACAGGCAAGAGGATTAAAGGGTTAATCCTCTTCCTGTGATTTTGCTGCCAGGGGCAGAGAGAAGATAAATTCGCTGCCGACGCCTTCTGTACTGATGACATTAATGTGTTCTCCGTGGCAGTTAATGATTTCCTTGACAATAGAAAGTCCCAGACCGGTTCCCTTTTTGTCCTTGCCCCGGGAGAGGTCGGACTTGTAAAAACGGTCCCAGATAAGCTTTAAGTCTTCCTTTGGAATACCGATTCCGGTATCCTTTACGGAGATAAAAAGCTTATTTTTTTTCAGAGAAGTTTCAATTTTGATAACAGAATCATGATGGCTGAACTTGATAGCATTATCTGTCAGGTTGTAAAGCACCTGTTGGATTTTACCTATGTCAGCATTGACAAACAGTTCATCTCCGGTGAGAATCAGTTCTATGGCGATGGTTTTCTTTTTGCAGGTTCCCTCAAAAGAAGCGGCGGTTGCCCGGATAACGCCGTTGATGTCAAAATCAGTCCGGTCTAAAAGCATTCCCCTTGTATTCAGGTTATTCAATGTCAGAAGGCTGTTTGTCAGCTTCGTAAGGCGCTCTGTTTCGTTTAAAACAATTCCCAGATATTTGTCATGCATTTCCGGCGGAATGGTTCCGTCAATCATAGCCTCCAGATATCCCCGGATGGAAGTCAGGGGAGAACGGAAATCATGGGAAACATTTGCTACAAATTTCTTCTGGTCGTCCTCCGAACTGGCAATCTGCTTTGCCATGTAATTCAGGCAGGCGGCAAGATAGCCGATTTCGTCCTCACTGTCCACCTGAAATTCATAGTGCATATTGCCGGAAGCATACTGCTCAGTGGCATAGGTGATTTTACGCAGAGGCTTGTAAACCATTTCCGTAAAAAAGATAAGAATAATCATGGAAAGCAGGAAGAGGATAACCAGTGTAATATAGGAAATATTTAAAAGGCTGTTGCAGGATTCTTCAATATCGGCAATGCTACAGTGAATGACCACGTAGCCCTTTACCATGTAGCTTGAGGTAATAGGAGAAAATACACTTAAAACATCCGAATCAAAGTTTCCGAAAAAATTTCCCACCGTATAATAGGAGCCGCTGGTAATCGTAGGGTCAAATCCGTCAATTATAACAACATCCGAAACATTTAAAGGCGTGTTGGTATCCAGCACAAGACGCCCGGAGGGGTTGATAATACGGATGGTGGAATTCAGATAGACGGAAAGGGAATCCAGCAGGGTTTTCACGGTTTCCAAATCTGTTTCGCTGTTATAAAGCCCGGAGGCGTAGGTATTGGAAATCATAGTAGCCTCCGCGTACAGATTTTCTGCCTTTTCACGAATCAGGTGCTCCTTAGTCATATTTGGAACAAAGGTAGTTACCATAATAAAACTGAAAACGCCGAAAATAAAGTAGGCAAGTATAAATTTCAGATAAAGGGTCTTTTTCATTAATTGCGTACCTCAAATTTATAGCCAATCCCCCAGATGGTAGTGATTTTCCAGTTGGCATGGTCCTTGATTTTTTCTCTCAGTCTTTTGATGTGGACATCTACAGTACGGGTGTCGCCGATGTATTCATATCCCCAGATTTGGTCTAAAAGCTGTTCTCTTGTAAACACATGATTGGGAGAAGAAGCCAGAAAATATAAGAGCTCCAGCTCCTTCGGCGGCATATCCACATTCTGTCCCATATAAACAACAGAATAATTTGTAAGGTTAATAGATAAATCCGCGTATTCCACGCACTTGTCATCAGGATTTTCCAGAGTGGTGCTTTGAGGCTTGTAACGGCGCAGCACAGCTTTTGCCCTGGCAACCAGTTCCTTGGAATCAAAGGGCTTTTCGATATAATCATCAGCGCCAAGCTCCAGCCCGAGAACCTTATCGAAAACCTCTCCCTTGGCAGAAAGCATGATAATAGGCACGGAATATTTTGCCCTGACTTCCCTGCATACCTGATAACCGTCTATGCCGGGAAGCATGATATCCAGCAGAATCAGATTCGGGGCAAAGCTTTCCATGGCAGGAAGTACGGATTCTCCGTCATTCACAATCATGGTTTCATAGCATTCTTTTGTGAGATAGAGGGAAATCAGTTCTGCAATATTGTTGTCATCATCCACAATTAAAATTTTCTGTTTACTAACCATATGATATAAAATCTCCCGTTTATTATTTAAAAGTGTAACTATTAAGAACCCCATTCGCCATATAAGCTTATCTGCCTGAATGCAGTTTTGCATGGCTCTGAGTGTTACTTAAAAGTTACAATTGTGACACCTGCGTCACCTTCTCCGTATTCCCCTAACCGGTATTCCTTTACAATTTTCAACCGTTTCAGGTGGTTGTGTACAGCATTTCTTAAAGCGCCGGTTCCCTTACCGTGGACAATCCGGACAGAGGGGAGGTGTGCCATATAAGCATCATCCAGATATTTATCCAGAATGGCAATGGCTTCGTCCACTGTTTTTCCCAGCAGATTGATTTCTGTGGAAACGGACAGGCTTTTTGACATTTTAATTTTTCCGGTACTGGTGCGTTTCAGGGAAGGGGTGAGGATGGTTTCTTCCTCCACCGGCACAAGGTCCTTGATATTTGCCTGTGTCCGCATGATGCCGCACTGGACAAAAAGGTTTCCCTTCGCATCGGGAAGGGTGTTGACAATTCCCTTTAATCCCATGGAAACAATCTTTACACTGTCGCCTTTTTTAATCTTTTTCGGGTCAATTCCCTTTGAAGCAGGCTTATTTTTATCAGCCTTGAGAGAAAGATTATTGTTTTTCTCACTGATTTTATCCCGTACCTTCTGACGCTTTTTCTCAAGCTCCCTGATATCTGTTCCGGCACCTGCCTTGTTGAAATCCCGGATGGTTTCGTCCGCAACTTCCTTTGCTTCCTGTAAAATTTCCTTCGCCTTTTCATTGGCTTCTCTTAAAATTCTGTCCTTTGCCTGGTCGAGCTTCTCATTTTTATGCTGAAGCTGTTCCTGAAGAGTGCGAATCCGTTCCTTGTATTCTGCAATTTCCTTCTGTTCCTTTTCAATGGTAATCCGGCTCTGCTCCAAATCGGCAATGACATCCTCAAAGGACTTTTCTTCTTTGCCAATCTGTTCCTTGGCAGCATTGATAATTTCGTCCGGAAGCCCCAGCTTTGAGGAAATGGCAAAAGCATTACTTTTGCCGGGGATGCCGATTAGCAGTCTGTAGGTAGGCTGGAGGGTTTCCACGTTAAATTCACAGCAGGCATTTTCCACAAAGGGAGTGGAAAGGGCGTAGATTTTTAACTCGCTGTAATGGGTGGTTGCCATGGTGCGGATTCCTCTATCATGCAAAAAGTTCAGCACGGCGATGGCGAGGGCTGCGCCCTCCGTGGGGTCGGTTCCGGCACCCAGCTCATCAAATAAACACAGGGAATCTGCGTCTGCATGCCCTAAAATGTGGACAATGCTCTTCATATGGGAAGAGAATGTGGACAGACTCTGTTCAATACTCTGTTCATCCCCGATATCTGCGTAGACTTCCGTAAAAACAGACAATTCCGAGCGGTCCAGAGCGGGAATGTGCAGGCCCGCCTGCCCAAGCAGGGTGAGAAGTCCCACCGTTTTTAAGGAAACCGTCTTACCGCCCGTATTGGGACCGGTAATGACAAGCAAATCAAAATCCTTTCCAAGGTGGATATCAATGGGAACTGTTTTTTTCTTATCCAACAAGGGATGCCTGCCCTTTCGGATATGAATATAGTGGTCTGTGTTAAAAAGCGGCTCTGTGGCATTCCAGTCCATGGCAAGCTCAGCCTTGGCAAAGATGAAATCCAGCAGGGTCATGATTTTCTGGTTGGTGGCAAGCTCTTCCGTATGCTCCGCAGCCTGGGCGCTTAAGGAAGCAAGAATAATCTGAATCTCTTCCTCCTCCTGCAACTCCAGTTCTCTGAGCTGGTTATTCAGGCTGACAACGGCAGCAGGCTCAATAAAATAGGTAGAGCCTGTGGCTGACTGGTCGTGAATCATGCCGTTTACCTGTCCCTTATACTCTGCCTTGATGGGGATACAATAGCGGTTATCCCGGACAGTGATAACGGCATCCTGCAAATAGGACTTGTAGGCACCGTTTAACATGGAAACAAGCTGGGAATGGATTTTTTCATTCGTCTGTATCTTTGCCCGGCGGATACTCTTCAATTTCGGGCTGGCATCATCCGCAATTTCCTCCTCTGAAAGGATACAGCGGTTAATTTCGTTGGCAAGCTGGGTTAAAGGAGAAAGCTGTTCAAAATAAGCGTCCAGCGAATCCTCTTTCGCATCCTCCCGCTCCCTTTTTCCATAGGTGCGTATCCGGTTGACGTTATCCAGCATGGCAGCAATCTTCAATAATTCCGTAATGGAAAGAACACTGCCGATTTCCAGAGATTTAATGGAAAAGCCCAGGTCCTTGTTGCTGCCGAAGGAAGTGCTGCCGGACTGAAAGAGGCGGTTCAGGGCATCCCTTGTTTCTGCCTGATTTTTCCGGATTTCGGAAAGGTCAGTAGAGGGCACAAGTTCCCGGCACAGCTTCTTTCCCGGTTCGGAATCTGCTTTCTGGGAAAGTAATTCAATAATTTTATCGTATTCCAGGGTTTTTAATACTTTCTGGTTCATGGGAATCCTCGTTTCTGAAAAATATAAACTTATAAACTCACGAACCCGCGCTGCCGCGCTTTTTTGCCCTGCTTCGCATGGCTGCTCGTTCGTTAATAGGCGCAGGAAAACAAAATATCGCCTTCGCAGTGCATCTGGTACGCTGCTTCGCGCTATCGCGCTTATTGTCCTGCTAAACGCAAGACATTTGCTCGTTAATGAGCCCAGAAAACCAAATGTCTGCTTCGCAGCCGCTTGGTTTTCTCTGAGGCTCATTATATCATAAACTTTCTGATATTTGTTCTTTTTTGATGAAGTAGCAGAAAGAAATATTCTATGACAGGCAGATGTGGTTCATGAGCCATTTATCTATCAGGCTCATATAGGATTGAATCTGTTGTGGTGTGGAGCGGTAGCCCATCAGAAGAAAAGCGTGAGGAGCATCATGAATTAAGAAAAAGTCACAGATGTTTCCTGTCTTTGTCATTTTCTCACAGAAGCTTTCTGTCAGGTGATAATCTACTGTCTTGTCCGCATCACCATGAAGGCAAAGTATTTTTGTTGAAACAGGATGAACCTGATAAAGTGGGGAAAAGCAGTATCGCGTATGGTTGTCAGGGGCAGTAAAATGCCAGCGTTTAAGAGTCAGGTCTGTAACGGGATTTGCTGCGATGACTATATAAATATCCTGTATATTTTCCAAAGCCAGAGAAAGTGCAAGATGAGCACCTGCGCTGTCACCTAAAAGGATGAAACGTCTGGAACCGAAGCGAGTTTTTAAAAAAAGCAAAGCATCTCTGCAATCTGCAATTAAATCTTTAATAGTAGTATCTGTTGAAAAATCAATGGAACGATAAGAAATGGAGGCAGCGTAAAAGCCAGAATCAGCATAATATGCTGCCTGAAAGTCCAGAAAAGAGCCTTGCCAGGCAGAATCAGACGGATGAATGGCCTGCCAGGCACCACCATGAATCATAACAAAGAAATAGTCATTCGTTATCAGGGAAGTATTTTCTTTAGAAGGAAGATATATGTTTATAGGTAATCCGGTATTATTTATTGTTTTATAAATGAATTGTTGTGCATGTTTCATAGGATGTTTCCTCCGATTGTACTAAAAATATCAGGGTCAGTAAGGCACTTATCTTTGAACTATTTGTATCAAATAATATGGTTATGAAAGGGAGCCTGTCAATTAAAGTGAAGGAAAAAAACACAATAGGTTATCATTCATACAAAAGAAGACATTTTTGTAAATTTCATTTTTTAAAGGATACATCCAGGATGCGTTTGGCACAAAACGTCACTGGATAGGTATGCGTTTTCTTCGTATAATACAGACATAAAAGAGGAGGACGGAAAGGTATGAAAGCCCAAGTAAAGAATACAAATATTGTCTGTAATACCGCAAGCATGGTATCCAGGAAAGAAACTTTGCATCTTAGCCTTATGGTATTACCCGGACTTTTACTTTTTTTCATTTTCAATTATTTACCTATGCTTGGTATTGTAATTGCATTTAAAAAATATAATCCAAACAAAGGAATTCTGGGCAGTCCGTGGTGCGGGCTGGATAATTTCAAGTTTTTCTTTACTTCTCAGGATGCCGCCAGAGTCATCGGAAATACGGTAATGTACAGTATGGTATTTCTGGTTGTAGATTTGGTGGCTGGCGTAGGACTGGCATTGATGTTTTATAATCTGCGTTCCAGAAAAGCATTAAAGTTTTATAATACTGTGGTTATTTTACCGAGATTTATGTCCGCTGTTATTATAGCTTTTATTGTTTATATTGTATTAAACCCGTCTTACGGAATTGCAAACCAGATTCTGGTTATGTTCGGATTTAATAAAGTGCAGTGGTATATGAAAGCTTCTTATTGGCCTGTTATTCTGACAATTACCCATGTATGGCAGACAGTAGGAATGAACAGTATTATTTACTATGCTTCTCTGATGGGGCTGGATGAGTCTTTGATAGAGGCAGCAGCGCTGGATGGAGCCAATAAATGGCAGCAGACATGGCATGTGGTAATTCCTCATTTGATACCGGTTATGGTAATTACTACAATTCTTGCTATTGGACATCTTTTTTCCGGAGATTTCGGATTATTTTATCAGGTACCAAAAGATGTAGGACTGTTGTATTCCACAACAGATATTATCAATACATATACTTTTCGTGCTCTGCGTGATGGTGCTTTGGAAAAATCTACGGCAGTAGGTCTTTTCCAGTCATTGACAGGTCTGCTTCTCGTAACCGGCACTAATGCTCTGGTTCGTAAGATTAGTCCGGAGAATAGTCTTTTTTAGACAGATTCTCTTCAGAAACGAAAGGAGATATAGATGAATAAGAAAAAGAAATTTTCAAAAGGGCAGATAGTCCTGCATATGATGTTTTTGCTTATGACAGTGCTGTATATTGTTCCTTTTCTGATGGTGGTATCCATTTCTTTTACGGATGAAACATCACTTGTCAGAGATGGGTATCATCTGATTCCGGAGGTATTTTCTTTAAGTGCATACCGCATGGTATTCAGTGACCCGACACAGGTATTGAATTCTTATCGTACTACTATTATATTTACAGCCGTTTCTACATTTTTGGCGGTGCTGGTTATGGGAATTATGGCATATCCGCTTTCAAGACCGAATTTCCGGTTTAACAGGCAGGTATCTTTTCTGGTACTTTTTACCATGTTATTTAGTGGTGGAATGGTTCCGAGTTATTTGTTAATAGTGAAGTACTTACACCTGAATAATACTATCTGGGTGTATATATTACCGGGATTGGTGAGTGCCTATAATCTGATTATTATCCGTACAAATTACAAAAGCCTGCCGGTGGAATTAATTGAGGCGGCAAAGATTGATGGTGCAGGAGAGCTGTATATCTGTTTTAAAATTGTAATGCCGCTTTGCAAACCGGTGCTTGCCAGTATAGGCTTCCTGTTTCTGGTTAATAAATGGAACGATTGGAATACTTCGCTGTTATATATTACGAAACCGAACCTTTATTCTTTGCAGTATTTGTTACAAAAGATTTTACAGGAAACAGAGTATTTAAAACAGCTTGCCCAGACAGGAGAACTTATGGGGAATGAAGTATTTCCTTCTGAAAGTTTCCGTTATGCCATGGCTATGGTAGCGGCTGGTCCTGTGCTTTGTATCTTTCCTTTTTTCCAGAAATATTTTGCAAAAGGTATGACTCTGGGAGGAGTAAAAGGGTGACAGAAAGAAATAAAAAATTAAAATACCATATTTATAAAAAAGAAGGAGAATGAGTATGAAAAGAAACAAATGGTTAGCGTGTGGTCTGGCAGTGACAATGATTCTGGGGCTGGGAGCCTGCGGAAACAACGAAACAGCCTCCGGTGAAGCATCTGCTTCCAAAGGGACAGATGATGTAAAACAGGAAAGCACCCAGACAGAAACGGAAGAAAAGAAAGAATCCTCAGAGCCTGTTGTATTAGAGTGGTGGTATCGCGGAAATGGTATTCAGAAGGATACGGAAATGGTAGAGGAAGCCTTCAATGAGCTTTTAAAAACATATCCGGGTATGGAAAATGTTACAGTCAATTTTAACTGTTATACCGGTTCTGATTATAAAAATGCAGTTGTACTGGCACAGTCGGCTGACCAGCAGATAGATGTCCTCAACACAGTCGGCTTAAGTCTTGCAGAAGAGGTGGAAAAGGGAACCTATCTGGGACTGGATGAGTATCTGGAACAAAATTCCCAGTTAAAGGATGAATTGCCTGACTGGTTATGGGAACTTGGAAGCATTGATGGAACTACCTATATGGTACCGAATTATCAGAGAGCAGCCAATATGATGTACTTTGTAACACCTAAGGAATATATGGATAAGTACGGTGATATTGATACTATGAGAACTGCTTTCCAGAAGAAAGACAGAGATATTGAAGAAATTGCGGAATTAATGGAGGATTACTGCAAGGCTGTACAGGCAGGAGAGGGTGCTACCAAGTATATGCCTCCGCTGGGAACTTCTTATTGTACACAGTATGGTTTTGCCGACAGATATGATACTTTGAATGGTCAGTTTATCAAGAGAGTCGGAAGTGATAAGGTAGAACATATGCTTTTGACAGATAAGGCACAGAGAGCTTATGAAATTTCCGCAGACTGGTATCAGAAAGGTTATATACATCCTGATATTCTGACGATTGTTGCAAAAGATTTTGAAGGCGCTAATATGTTAAATGATATTTCCTATATCTATTGTGTAAATAATCAGGCAGGCGACGAGGAATCAGTTTCCGCATATTACAGTGATACTTATGGATTTGATGTATATGCCATTCCCATGTTTACTAATTATTATATCAGTAATACCTGGGCAGCAGGAGGAAATGGCATTACTGCAAAATGTAAGAATCCGGACAAGGCACTGCGTCTGATTGAACTGATGACAACAGAAGAAGGTACAGAACTGTATAATATGGTTGTCTATGGTCTGGAAGGTGTTCATTATGAAAAAATTGATGATACCCATATCAAGACACTTGAATACGATGGAACACAGGGTGGTGTAGATACTTCCTATGCCGCAATGAAGTGGATTATGGGAAATACTTTCCATGCTTATTTAAATCAGGGATGCAAGGACGGAGATAATGAACTGGCTCTTTCCATTAATGAAAATCCTGATAATACAATTTCTGATTTAATGGGATTTGTGGCAAGAGTAAGTGATATTTCTACCCAGGTAGAGCAGACCACGGCTGTAACAAAAGAGTATATGAATACTTTGCAATCCGGTGCCATGGGAGATGACTGGAAATCTTTCTATGATGAATATGTAAGCAAAATGGAAAATGCAGGTCTGGATGATGTATTAAAGGAACTGCAGTCCCAGGTAGATGCTTTTCTTACAAAATAAAATGAATATCCGGTAGAAATTGCCGCATAAAAAGAGCTGTCGCTGATGCGTCAGCTCTTTTTTGAAAATAAATGTAAATAAAAGTAAAGCAGGAGAATAGAAAATGGAACAGATGAACCGGGAAGAATTGATAAACAGTTGCATGAAACAGATGAGGGAAAGTTTTGATTCTGAAGAAAATATGATTGCAGAAAATTACAGGCACTGGGTTGGAGGGTATCATACCAGACGGACAGGAGTGACACACGTGATAAGGTCTACTGCCGAGTATGCAGCAGCGGTACTCTTATTAAAGCAGAAAGCGGAGTATGAACGGGCATTTGCGGCTTTACGGAAAATCTGTGATTTGCAGGATAAAAGAGAGGGCAGCGATACCTATGGTCTGTGGCCGTATTATCTGGAAGAAAGTCTGGAAGAAATGCTGGCTCCGGATTATAACTGGTCGGATTTTATTGGAAAAGAGCTTATTGGTATCTGTCTGTGTTGTAAGACGGAACTTCCAAAGGAGCTGTATAAAACGCTGAAAGAAGCTATCAGGGCGGCGATGGAATGCAGTATTCGGCGGAATGTGGCAGCAGATTACACAAATATGAGTATTATGAGCTGCATGACAATTGTGTCTGCCGGGGAACTGCTGGAGGAGGAAAGATATTTAAGAGAGGGTCACGCAAGGCTTGAAAAGCTGATAGAATATACGGAATTTAATGGTTCCTTCAGTGAGTATAACAGTTCTTCTTATGTTTTGGTGGCATTACATGAAATCAATCGTATGCGTACTTTTTTTAAGGATTCGGATAGTTTGCTGAAAGCGGAAAAACTGAACCGGTATGCGTGGAAAATGCTGGCAGAACATTATAACTGCAGTATTGGTCAGTTGACGCCTCCGCAGGCTCGGGCATACAGGGATTTGGAAAACGGTTCGTTAGCTTTTACCATCTGGAATGGGACAGGCGGACGATTTGGCGCACCTGCTACTGAAAAAACAGTAGAAGCGGGAGGAGTTTCCATAGAAGAGCTTTGTTTTCCCAGTATCTGTCCGGAGGAGTTAATAGATTTGTTTACGCAAAAGGAGAGATTTTTAGCAGATACCTATTATCGTACCAATCAGATTCGCACAAAGGAAGAGGATACGATAATTATCAGAGAAATTGATAGTCCTGATTTAACGGCATATTCCTGGCAGACATCAAAATATTCCATGGGAGCTTTTGCCTTTTGTGATACCTGGAATCAACGACGCAACTGTATGGTGGTCTGGGATAAGGATAGTCCGAAATACTTCAGACTGCGGTGCATGAACGGAGATTATGATTTCTGTTCGGGGATTGTAAATGCCAGCCAGAACCGTAACCGGATTCTGGGACATCTTGGTCTGGTATCGGACAGAGGCAGTTTTCACTATATTCTGGATAAAAGAAAAGATGGTGTTTATGAAACGGATGCTTTGTATTTTTGTTTTGAATTAGGTGGAGAAACAGGACATCTGAAAATCAGACAGAACGGAAAGAGTTTTTTGATAGAAGATAAGGAAATAAAAATACGGCTGACTGTTGAAAAGTGGGTTTATGACGGAAAGGATGCCCCGATAGAATTATCCGGGAATGGAAAAAGAGTCATATTGTGGGGATACAGGGGAGAAAAGAAATTATTAGATACCAAAAAACTGAAAGACACTTACGGTGTATTTATTATTGAAACAGAGGAGCAGAAAACAATAACCGGGGAAAGACGGGAAGAACTGCTGCAGGATTGCGGGTTGGTTCAGACAGGATTTACAGGCAATGGGAAAGTGGAAAGTGTTTACAGAGGTATGAAGGTAAGTTCTTATCGTTATACAGTTCCTTATAGAAAAGCACTTGGCCTGGATATAGTTTCTTACGGAGAAATTTCTGAAAAAATACAGGCAATTTTAACACAGATGCAGCACATGAAGGGAGATGGAAGGGTACAGGAGGAATGCCCGATTAGTATTATCTCCATGGATGCATGGGAATGGCCTCAGGGAGTGGCATTATTTGCGATGTATCAGTATTACAGAGAAAATAGAGATGAGAGTATTAAAAGGTATCTTCTGGAATGGTTTGATGCCCAGATGGAAAAGGGATTGCCAGAGCAGAATATTAACACAACCTGTCCTATGCTGACATTGGCATGTCTTTATGAAGAAACAGGGGAAGACAGATATCTTCCGGTTTTAAAAAAGTGGTGTGAAGGTGTTATGGAAGAACTTCCAAGAACAAAGGAACAAGGCTTACAGCATATAGTCAGTGGTATCCGTAATGAAGGACAATTATGGGATGATACTCTGTATATGACAGTGCTTTTCCTGGCAAAAATGGGAGTGATTCTTAACAGGAGAGAATACATACAGGAAAGTATCCGGCAGTTTCTGGTTCATTTAAAATATCTGACAGATTGTAAAACAGGTTTATTTTATCATGGGTGGACTTTTCTGGAAAATCATCATTTTGCAAATGCTTTATGGGGAAGAGGTAATTCCTGGTATACTGCAGGACTGGTGGATTATCTGGAATGTCTGGAAGAGGAGGAAGGGGTGAAAAAAGTTCTATTGTCTGCTTTAAACAGACAGGTGGAAGCTCTGGAAGAATTACAGGATGAAAGTGGTCTTTGGCATACTCTTCTGGATGATGAAACCTCTTATCTGGAAACCTCTGCTTCCAGTGCTTTTGCTTATGGTATTTTAAAGGCTGTGCGAAAGGGCTACCTGCCTGCAAGATACGCGGCAGTGGGAGAAAAAGCCCTGACAGGTGTTTTATCCAGAATATCTGATAATGGTGTGGTGGAAGGAGTATCCTATGGAACACCGGTATTTGCTACCTTACAGGAATATAAAGAAGTGCCCATCTGTCCTATGCCATATGGACAGTCCATGGCTTTAATGATGCTGGTAGAGGCAATGAAGCAAAATAACAGCAGTGGATACAGAGTTGAAAAAGGCATGGATTTGCAATCGGTTATCAACCAATGTGCGCAGGAAGGCGGAGGCAGGGTTGTGGTAGAGCCGGGAATCTATGTTACGGGAACAATAGAACTGAAAAGTCATGTAGAACTGCATCTCAAAAGAGGAGCCGTTCTGCTTGGAAGTACAGAGATTGATGATTATCCGGAAAATGCCACCTGTTTTGAGGATGCAGTGGGGCACAGGAGAGGAAGAGCCCTGATTTATGCTTACCGGGCCGAACAGACAGCAATTACGGGTGAAGGTGTGATTGATGGGAGAGGTGCTGCTTTCGGAGAAGATAATCCGGCCCACCTGATTCGTCCTTTCCTGATAAGAATGGTGGAATGTAAGAATGTGAAAGTGGAAGGAGTGGAATTAAAACAGTCTGCGGCATGGTGCCTTCATATTCAGGATAGTGAAAAAATACAGATAAACGGATTAAAAATTAATAGCCGCTGCAATGGTAATAATGATGGCATTGATATTGATGGATGCAGGGAAGTGGAGATTGCGGATTGCAGTATTGACTCTGGAGATGATGCTTTATGTCTGAAGACAACTTCGTCATCGGTTTGTGAAAAAATCAAAATTCATGATTGCCGGATAACAAGTCGTTGGGCAGGCTTTAAGATTGGTACAGAATCGGTGGGAGATTTCCGGCAGATTGAAGTATGGAATTGCTGTTTTTATGATGTACAGGGGTGTGCCATTAAGGTAGTACCGGTAGATGGAGGTTGTGTGGAGGACTTAAATCTGCACGATATTACATTGATTGATTGTACCGGACCTTTGTTTTTCAGTACAGGAGAAAGGCTGAAAAGTTATTTTGGAAAATCAAGACAGGCAGCAGGAAGTATAAAACATGTAACAATCAGGAGAATCTGCGGAAATGCGGTTAGTGCTGATGGCGGCATTTATCAGGGAAAACCCTGGGGTAACGCAAAAGGCTGTATTGTTTTTTCAGGACTGGAGATATTGCCGATAGAAGATATCTGCATTGAGGACTGCTGCTTACAGATGCCCGGAGGTGTCAGGGAAATATCTTTGAAAAAGGTACCGGAAATGGGAAAACAGTATCCTGAATTTCATCTGTTTGATTTGCTGCCCTGCTGGGGGATGTATCTGCGCCATGTCAGAGGTATACAAATAAAAGGATTACGATTAACGGAAGAAAAGGATGATGTAAGAGAAAAGATTGTGGAGGAGGATGTGACATATGTATCAGAAAGATGAGCCGGCTTTATTTTACAAATTTGAAGATGAGGATAAGGAAGTGCGCTTTTTGCGTTATGATATGCCAACACCATGGATGAATTATCTGACGAATGGAAGATTTACCGCTATGATTTCCCATGCAGGAGGAGGTGTTGCATTCTGGAAATCACCTCAGATTTTCAGAATCAATCATTATCGCTTTTTCCATCTTCCGACAGACAGAAGCGGATTTTATACTTATATCCGGGATGGAAACAGTTTGTGGTGTCCGACTAATCAGCCGGTGAGAGAAAAACCGGATAGCTGGAACAGTGTCCATGGACTTGGATATACCCGGTTTGAAGCTGAAAAAAATGGTCTTTCGGTCAATGCTCTCTATTTTGTGGGTAAAGACCAGGATGCCATGATTTGGACTCTGCATATGAAAAGTGACAGAGATAGAAAAATTACAGTTTATCCTTTTGTAGAACTTGGCATGATGGAATTTATGAGGGAACTGCAATGGCAATGCTATAATAAGCATCAACTGGAGGTTTCGTATATGGAACCGGAACAGGTTCTTGTGTATCGTTATGGTGTTGAAAACCAGCCGAAACCAGAGGAAACTCCCCTTATCTATTTTGCGGCAGATGTGCCTGTTGACAGTTTTGACGGAGATAGGGATGAATTTATCGGACCATACAGAAGCGAAGAGGAACCGGTTGGAGTCTGGGAAAAGGAACTGGGTAATTCTCTGCTAAAGGGTGGCGACCCCTGTTTTGCATTAAAATTGACGGTAGATTTAAAAAAAGGAGAAGAAAGGGACATTCATTTTTATCTGGGAGCCGAAAAAGATAAGGCAGCTATTCGGGGAACAGTCAGCAAGCTACGGCAGAATGGTTATGTACAGGAGCAGTACAAGCTGTTAAAACAGGAGTGGAAGGACTATTTACAAAGATTCCGGTGTGAGGTACAGGATAAGGAAACACAGCGCATGGTGAACTGCTACAATCCATATCAGGTACACAGAAATTTTCTTTTTTCCAGAAATTTATCTTATTATGCAACAGGGACTTTCAGAGGAGTGGGATACCGGGATACAGCACAGGATATACTGGCAGTGATTCCTTTTGATGTGGAGGCTGCGAAGGAAAAGACCCGACTTCTTTTAACACAACAATATAAGGATGGACATGTCAACCATTATTTCTTTCCGGTGGAAGGGTATGAACCGGTGACAACAGTACACTCGGATGACCATTTATGGACGATTCTTACTGTTTGGAGTTTAGTGGCAGAAGAAGGAAAACTGGATTTCCTGGAGGAACAGATTCCTTATTATGACGGAGAAAAGGGCTCTGTATATGAGCATCTTCTGATGGCTCTTGATTTTACCGGAAATCACCTCGGAAAGGAAGGATTTCCTCTGATGCTTCGTTCTGACTGGAATGATGCGTTATTCCGTGTATGCAGGGAAGGAAAAGGGGAAAGTATCTGGACGGCCATGCAGCTTGGTGTTATGTTAAAAAAGCTGGAAGAACTGGCAGAAAAAAAGAAAGATACGGCTACGGCAGAAAGATGCAGAAGACTGTATGAGGAGCAGAAAACGCTGGTGAATACCAGAGGATGGGATGGAAACTGGTATCGCAGAGCAATTATGGATAATGGAGAGTATCTGGGAAGGGCAGATAGTCCTGAGGCAAAAATCTGGTTAAATACGCAGACATGGGCAGTCCTGTCGGAAATGGGAGAAAGGGAGAAAGTTGAAAAGGCAATGGAGGCAGTACATACCATATTGAATACGCCTATGGGAATCAAAAAGATTGACCCTCCCATTGTGAATTTTCCCACTCCGGAGAATCCATTGACGAATTATAATCCGGGAACAGGGGAAAATGGTTCCGTATTCTGTCATGCCAATACCTGGGCAATTATTGCGGAATGTATGCTGGGTCATGGAGATAGAGCCTATGAATATTATCATCAGCTTATCCCCGCGGTAGCCATGGAAAAAGCAGGTATCTGGAGATATAAAGCAGAACCTTATGTGTACGCTTCCAATATTTTCGGTCCAGACAGTTTAAGATTTGGATTGGCTAATGTGTCCTGGCTGACCGGAACAGCCGCCTGGATGTACCTTGCGGTAAGTCAGTATATTTTAGGTGTAAGACCTGTATATGAAGGTCTGCTAATCAGTCCCTGCCTGCCGTCTGACTGGAATCAGGTGAAAGTGCATAGAAGATTCAGAGGGGCGGAATATGATATTTTTATGGAAAGAGGGAAAAAGACGTCGATAAGTGTGGATGGCATCGAGATAGATGGAAAGGTAATTAATTACAGGCAATTTGGAGAAGGAAAACACGAAGTAAAAGTGATTTTTGAATAATAATCTGTCTGAACCGGACAAAAACAAACCGCCCGGACCGTGAGGTCTGAGCGGTTTGTTGATGTACACTATTCTATAATTTTCATATTCTGCAGGAATTCCAGTTTCTTCTGCCAGTGGATGTGGCGCGCTCCGTCATGGGTGTTAAAAGGGTAGATGGCAATCTGTTTTGGTGAAGAAATACGGTTATAAGCGGCAAAAAAGCATTCGGCAGGACATACGTCATCCTTTAAAGCCACGGAGGCATAAACAGGACAGGTAATATGTTCTGCAAGATTCATAGTGTCAAAATAACTGAGCGTTTTCATTGCCTGTTTTGTATGGAAGGGATATTTGCGCAGATATTCTGCCACTGCAGAAAAGGCACCGTATTCTCCCCAGACACGTTTCTCCAAATCAGCGCAGCTTGGTACATCCAAAAGAGCAGCACAGGGACGATTGTCCAGAGCACAGACGGCAGTACCGATTCCGCCTCCCTGACTGATACCATGAACTACCAGGCGGGAAGCATCTACATCAGGAAGCTGGCAGGCTACATCCAGAGCCCGCAGGCAGTCTGTATAGACATAACGATAATAATATTCTTCGGGGTTCAGAAGCCCCTTTGTGGTAACATTTTTGACAATACCGGTGCTGCCGTAAGGATAGCTGCTTCCGGTGGAACCGCCCTGTTCCCTGCAATCTACAGTCAGTACTGCCATTCCGGCCATTATCCAGAGGAAAAAATCATGTGGCTGTCCTCTATCTCCGTTAAAACCATGGAAATTTATAAGACATGGAAATTTTTCCGGTTTGTGGGAAGCTTTTAAAGCTGGTTCCCCGGAATTGTCCGAATGAATGCAAAAAGCTGGTTCCATGTACCATCCATGAATCATTGTCCCGTCCATTCCTTCAAAATCAATATCGAACAGTTTCAGGTATCTGGCAGGGTAGGCAGCAGGTTTCAGGTGATAATTTAAGGGATGTTTCCGGGATATGGCAAGAGTTTTTGCCCAAAAATCATCAAAATCCGGTTCTTTAGTAAGGGCAGGCAGGTATTCCTGCAAAGCTTTTTCTTTTTCGGATATGTATTCCATAAGATACTCCATTCCGCACCAGAAGTGCTGTTTATTCTTTTAAAAACCATGGGTCAGCCAGTGTAAAATCGGAATCTTCCAGTTGTTCTCCGGAAAAATTTTCCCGGTAAATTCTATTCAGTTTAGGCTCTATAAGAAATGTAAGAAGCCAGCAAAGAAGTCCTGGAAGGATGCACAAAAGCAGAGGTTCCAGATAAACCAGAACTAGGAAAAGCACTGTAAGCAACAAGACTATAACAGTAGTAAGAGGACTCTGTATAATCTGCAGAAGAGATAATTCCAAAATTTGTAAGATACCTGCATCAAAGCGTGACAAAACAGGAAAACTCCAGAGAAATAAGGAGATACAAAGGAAAATACCTGCCAGAAGAAGTACAGCCAAAAGTTTATCCTTTAAAACAGGAGTGAACCAGAGCTGTAGAGCTAACGGAAAATAAATACCGAATGTAATAATACCCAAAAGTAGAAACAGAGGGCATAGAATAAGAGAAGCTTTTATATTTTGACGAAAGCATTTAAAAAATTCTTTCACAGGATAACTTCTCTGATGGCGTACTGATTTTATTACGGCATAATATAAACTACAGTTTGCAGCACCTATGGTGATAATTGGAAGACTGCAAAGAAGCCATAAAAGACTTAAAGTAAACAGGTCAATCAATCTGGAAATAAAACTCATGACAGGATTATCATAGTCTAAAATTGTTTTCAGCATAGAAAAGGCTCCTTCCCTTTGTAACCGGATTATAGACATTATAAAATTCCGACTATTGTTTGGAAAGGATAATAAAGACATATGATACAAAACAATACCGGTCGCACAAAAGAAGACAGTCGGGAATAAAAAGAGTACAGCGCATTACCGGGAGTAAAAAACAGGGAATGTGAGCGTAAAAGAGGAACCCTGCCGGGGAGTGCTGTCAATTTCTAACCGGAATTGTTCTCCGTAAAGCAGATTCATGCGGGTGATGGTATTGCGCAGACCGATACTTCCTTTTAAAGGAGTGGAATCGGTGGAAATCTGGCGAAGATAAAGTAAGGTTTCGGGGGACATGCCTACACCATTATCCCGGATAAGAATCTGACAAAAGGGAGTGTCAGAGGAGGAACCGGGCAGGTATTTGCAGGATAGAGTAAGGGAACTGTTCTCATCCATGCATTCTGCCAGACCATGAAAAATGGCATTTTCTATAATCGGCTGGATAAACAGCTTGGGAACCTTTGCCCTGAGGGCGTTTTCGTCCAGATTGTAAATGACAGCAGGTTTTCCACCATAGCGCTCCTGTAAAATGGATATATATAGTTTTGTGTATTCTATTTCTGTTTCCAATTCTACAAGGTCTGTGGATTCCAGGGCATAACGCAGCAGTTTTCCAAGGTTCAGGGTGATTTTAGGAATTTTATGGTCATATCCCAGGGCTTCTGACTCTAAAATGTGAATCATATTCAGTGTATTAAACAGAAAATGTGGATTAATCTGGGATTGCAGAGCCAGAAGCTTCGTTTCATTGAGAAGATTCAGACGGGAGCTCAGTTCATCTGAAAGAGCCTGATTTCTTTGAATGTAGCTTGTAATCTGGTCTGCAATATAGCCGATTTCCTTATCATCATATAAATCAGAAGACAGACTGCCCTGAGGATGCTGTAAAAAGGACAGGAGATTCTGAATAGGCTTTACGGAGCGGAAACTAAAGAAAAATCCCAGTAAAAGAGCCATAAAAAACAGGGACAGAATAAGTGTTGACAGAAAAGTCCTGGTATTGGAGAGTCTGGAGGCATATTCCTGTAAATGTGTGACTGTCACATAGTACCAGGGATACTGGCTGGAAGGTATCTGTACATAGGTATACGGAGAATCTGTATCGGAAACAAGAAGAGTACGCGTGTCTTTATCCGGCAAAAAGCAGGTAAGTTCCGGAATGATGGAGAGAGGCTCTTCCAGCTCCCGCTGGCAGTTGCGGTAGACAATATCTCCCTTATCAGAAACAAGATAAACATCCTGATAGGGGGCGTTTCCTGTATTTATCAGATAGGAAAGTTTGGACAGATTGAGATTAATAATGATGGCAGCATCGTAGTTATTTACCTTCAGCTGTTTCATAATACATAAAAGGTATGGGTAGGAATTATTTTTAGCACGGAAGAAAATCTGAAAGCTGTCAGAATCTGATTCTGTAAACTGTGCCATCCAGTTTAAATCGCGGAAATAGGTTAAGTTAGAGCACTCTGTTGCAGTAAGAATACTCTGGGAGCACTGAGAATACAGATAGATGGAGTCAATGGCAGAATATCCGTTGACGTATGCCCGCAAAGTTTCCTGTATTTTTAAATCAAAATCTGTATAAAGCATATCCGGGTTTTCATAGGCAAAGAAAGCCCGAACCATCTGATTAGTATCCAGAGTAGCTGCAATCAGCCGGGTATCCATGATAAAATTGTCTACTGCCTGAGCAGTACTTTCCAGATGATACTGGGCGGAAGCAGTAAATTCTTTTTCCAGGATTATCTGGGAGCGGCGGTAGGTATACAGGGAGAAAGCCAGAAAAATCAAAGTCATTACACCGGTAAGCAGAAAAAAATTCTGCAGAAAAAGACGGCTTTTAAAAAGCCGTTTGAGAAGTGCAGAAAATTTAGGAAGTTTAGTCATTTTCCTCATGTGAGTCCTCCATACGCAGAATCTGTTTCCGATATTCTGAAGGAGTGTAACCGCTGTATTGACGGAAATTGATAAAAAAGCGATTCCGGCTCAAATATCCGACACGATTAGCGATTTCCCCAACCTTCATATGTGTTCCTAACAATTCGATGGCTTTTTGCATCCGTACCGTAGTGAGATAATCAATAAAACTTAGCCCGGTTTTCTGTTTAAAAAATCTGCTGAAGTAGGCAGAGGAAAGAAAGACGGCATCTGCCACATCTTCCCGGGTTAAATCTTCGTTGTAGTGCTGCTGGATATAAGACATAGCCTTATGGATGATAATGTCATTATCGGGGATGACGGGAGGCTGAATCTTTAAAGCAGTTTCTGTTACCGGAGTATCCGGATTCAGAAGATTATAAAAGCCATGAAAAACAGACTGAATACATATCTGACAGGTGAAGTGGAGCATATGGTAAAGGATATTGTTAATCCACTGCCCGTCAGGTTCCGGCAGCTTTTTTTCCCTGTCCGAAAACAGGACAAAATAATATTTCAGACCACTGCGGAAAAGGTGGTAGATTTGACAATCCTGATAGGAAATACGCAGAGCATTGGTAAGGGCAACTGCCAGCTTTTCCCTGCCATATTTCCAAGTATGCAGGTCTTCTTTCGATAAAGTCATAGTAAAAATGCAGCCATTGTAGTCAGCAGGTGTTCTGCCAAAAGGCAGTTCAGAATAACGCTGGTCTAACGTAGACTGGTCTGTAATTACCCCATCCATGAGGTCAATGAAAAACAGTTGGACATTTTCTTCTTCGATGGAAGTTTCCATGTCTAAAGCATCCAGCTTTTCTGAAGTATGGCGCAGAGTACGGGTTAATTCTTCAAAATCCAGAGGCTTTAGTAAATAATTGGCAACCCCATAGCTGATGGCCTTTCTGGCATATTCAAATTCTCCATAACCACTGATGATGATGACAGTAATACCGGGACAGCTTTCATAGATTTGTCTGGAAAGTTCAAGTCCGTCCATTTTTGGCATACGGATATCGGTAATCACCACATTTACCGGATGGGTTCTGATATAGTTCAGCGCATCCATGCCGTTAGAAAAAATGCCGTTTACAGAAAAGCCCAGATTAGACCTTTGAACAAATCCGCTGATAGCCATTTGTGTAATCGTTTCATCATCTACAATAATCAGAGAATACATACTTATTACTTCCTTTGTATCATTTTAATAAGTGTATCAAAATAATAAATTTCCTGCAATGGATAAGATACAAAAGAGGACAGATGTAACAAATAAGTCGAAATAATTTTTTTATATTTGAAAGAAAGATTATAATTTACATCCATGAGGCGATTGGGTATACTAGTAAGCATAGCGGAAGGCGAAATGATGTTTCAGACAGGCCTGTATTTTTCTGGAAAATGTGCGGAAATGGAGATTTTATGGCAGAGGAAGAACAGAATGGTCAGAACAGTTTTCTGGTCGAGAAGATAAAAGAGCGTCCCATCAACAGAAAAAAGCTTTTGCGGAGGACGTTGATTACAGCCTCCATGGCTGTTATTTTTGGCTTGATTGCCTGTTTCACATTTCTGGTGCTGGAGCCGGTAATCAGCAACTGGCTTTATCCTGAGGAGGAGCCGCAGATTATTGTATTTCCCGAGGACCAGGAGGAGATGTCGCCGGAGGATATGCTGGCGGAAAACCTGCCTACGGAAAGCCCGGCGCCGACGCCGTCCGCAGAGGAAACAACTCTTCTGGACGAGGAGCAGATAGAGCAGATTTTATCCGGTGTGATTCTGGACAAGGAAAATTATCGGGAACTGTATATTGCCATGTCTGATTATGTAAGCCAGCTGAACCGGTATATGGTTTCCATTACGGCAGTGACTTCCAATATAGACTGGTTCAGCAGCGTGCTGGAAAGCAGGAATCAGGCTTCCGGTCTGATTGTGGCGAATAACGGGAAGGAACTTCTGATATTGGCGGATTCCTCTTCCATGCGGCTGGCGGGAAGGCTGACTGTGACCTTTTGTAATGGGGTACAGGCAGAGGCAGCCATCAAGCAGCAGGATAAAAATATCAATCTTGCCATTCTTTCTGTTCCATTGGACAGTCTGCCGGAGGAAATGATACAGGAAGAAATTGCAGTAGCGGTTTTGGGGCGTTCCAATTCCAGAACAATCGTAGGAACCCCGGTAGTTGCCGTGGGAAGTCCTATGGGGGTAAGCAATTCTGTGGGATATGGCATGATTGCCGCCGGAGGAACCTCGGTTTATGTACCGGACAGAAACTATAAGCTGTTGATGACAAATATTGTGGGAAGCCAGAATGCGGGCGGTGTGCTTTTTAATTTGCAGGGCGAGGTCATCGGAATTATCACAGCAAACAGAACCGGAACGGATATGAAAAATCTTATCAATGCCTATGGAATTACGGAGCTGAAAAAGGTGATTGAAAAGATGTCAAATGCCAGTCCCATGGCATATCTGGGTATTATGGGTCTGGATGTGACAAAGGAAGCAAATGAAAAGGAGGGAGTTCCCTATGGGGCTTTCGTAAAGGAGGTTGCCATGGATTCTCCTGCCATGCTCAGTGGGATTCAGAGAGGAGATATTATCACGGAATTCAGCGGAATCAATATCGGTTCCTTTGGAGATTATTCTTCGGTTCTGATGCAGCTTGAGCCCGGAAAAACGGTGGAAGTGATTGTCATGCGCCGTGTGCAGAATGAATATAAGGAAATGGAATTTAATATAGAATTGCAGGAAGCAAAATAAGTAAAACAGGAAGGTTGTTATGCGTTGAGGTGCGCGGAAATGGTGAGGAAAAATGAAGTATATTAAAGACTTAAAAGATGGTGACAGAATTTATGATATTTATCTTTGCAAGCATAAGCAGTCTGCTGTGACAAAGAACGGAAAGCCTTACGAAAGTGTGATTCTGCAGGACAAAACAGGAACCATAGATGCGAAGGTCTGGGAGCCGAATAATCCGGGAATCGGGGATTATGATACGCTGGATTACATAGAGGTTTACGGGGATGTGACGAATTTCCAGGGTGCCCTGCAGGTAAGTGTAAAGCGAATCCGTGTATGCAGGGAGGGAGAGTTTAATCCGGCGGATTACCTTCCTGTCAGCTCAAAGGATATTGATGCAATGTATCTGGAGCTTTCCGGACTTATCAGGAGCATCCGCAACCCTTATCTGAAACAGCTTCTGGAGGTATTTTTCGTGCAGGATGATGCATTCATAAAGACATTCCGCAACGCATCCGCGGCAAAAACTGTACATCATGGATTTGTAGGCGGATTATTGGAGCATACTTTAGGGGTAACGAAGCTTTGTGATTACTATTGCACTGCCTATCCTGTTTTAAACAGGGATTTGCTCCTGACAGCCGCAATGTGCCATGATATCGGCAAAATCAAGGAAATTTCTCCTTTCCCGGAGAATGATTATACGGATGACGGACAGCTTCTGGGGCATATTGTTATGGGGGCGCAGATGGTGGGAGAAAAGGCAGCAGGCATCGAGGGCTTTCCTCATGGACTGTTGTCCGAGCTGCAGCATTGTATTCTGGCACATCATGGAAAATATGAATACGGTTCTCCGAAGGTTCCGGCTTTGATAGAAGCCATGGCATTAAATTATGCAGACGATACGGATGCAAAGATGGAAACCTTTAAGGAAATTTTGGAGAATAACAGTGATAATAACGGGTGGTTCGGCTATAACAGGTTGATGGAATCTAATTTACGCAGTACCAGAGGTTAGTGTGAAAAATATGCCTGATAGCATATTTTTCACACGGCTATTTGTGCCGCA
>OLGB01000491.1_pt1 | contig 56976 bp, 39 predicted proteins | sample 1605691 | NCBI WGS metagenome assembly OLGB01 (sample SAMEA3888925, study PRJEB22519) | human gut metagenome | biome: human gut; feature: human-associated habitat; material: faeces | place: Denmark | collected 2010
CGCCGCCCGCGCGCTGCAGCCCGCAGGCCGCATTCGCAAGCGCTCCAAATAAGGCATGGCAAAGCCCCGCCAGCTTTTAAGCCGGCGGGGCTTTGTTTCTATTTACGATTCCTTGATTGCGCTAAGCAGTTCAGCCGGTGCGAAGGGAAACCTAAGCACCCCGGCAATTTCACCCGCAATTTCACCGGATTGGATAAAGAATACCACATTCCCGTCCTCATCCAGATAGAAGTCCGTTTCCGGGCTAAACGCCGTGCGCAGCTCCGCTTCCGTCAGCCCATCCAGGTAATCGCCGTCCGCGTTTTCGCTGTCACGCTCAACAATCTGCCAAACCAGCCGGTATGCCAGCGATTCCGTAACGCTCGCCGCGTCGCTCAAATCGCCGCCGTCCTGCTCCAGGCCCAATACCTGTGAAAGCGTAACCAGCTGTCCTGCGTACATGCCGTCCCTGGCAAAGGTATCGGCAGATAGGCTCGCGCTCTCCCCGTTGCCGCCCATGCTTGTGGAGGTAAGAACCACGCTGATATAGCGCTTATCGTTATGCGTAACCTCGAAGCTGATTTCGGCGTCCACGGGCATTTCCAGCGCGTCCATATCCTGCGCAAGCGCCTGGTAATAGGCGTTAATCGCCCGGTCCACATCCAGCCATGCCTCAAACTGCGGATAGCTGTAACGCAGCGTGGCGCTCTCCGCACCGTCCTGCACAGCCCATGCGCGGCTGCCCGTAATAGGCGCGGCAAGCGGCAGGCCAACCTGCGGCTGCGGCGTAGCCTCCGGCTGGGTCAGCCCAAGGGCCGTAGCGGCCATCAGCATCCCTAGCAGCATCAGCAATGCCGCAGCCGTGCGTTTCATCGCTTACCCCTCCGCGTCAGCCCTGCGAAAGCTCGTTGGCCACGAAGCTGTTCTGCAGGTAGGAATTGTACATGATGTACTGACTCATCAGCTCGGTGCGGTAGCGCAGCTGCGCCTGGTAGATATACTCATCAGTAAGGATGTACACATCAAACACCGCATAGCCATCGTCCGTGGTATAGGATACGGTGCCGGACTGCAATTCCTCATTCACGGTGGAAACGCTGCCGGTGATGCCGTTCGCCACGATGCTCACATAGTCGGTCAGGCTTGCTCCGTTGGCGTTGGGCACGCGCTTGGCAAAGAAGCTGGCGCTTTCATCCGGCAATGTGGCGGATACGCCTTCCTCGCTTTCAACCAGCATCTCATCCGTAAACACGGAGGGATACAGGAGCGTAAAGCCCAGCTTGCTCTCATATTCCACGCAGATCTGCTCGTCGTAAACCTGCATTACTTCCTCCAGCGCCAGGTCGGTGCCCACGGAGTAGCCCATCAGGCGGAAGCCGTTAAGAGCCGTATCGTCGCTCTGGAAGGTAAAGGCGGCGCGATCCAGCAGCTGCACGTTGGTATAATCCGTGTTGGTCATCTCGCTGATGGGCTTGTCGGCCATGTAGACCTCGCCCACGATCTGCACGCTTTTTCCGTCGGTGCCGCTGATTACGGACACGGGAATGAAGCCGATGTAGCCGTTCACCTCGTCGGTTCCCGTAACGGGCTCCAGCTCGGGAATCTGGGCCGCGAAGATCTTTTTAAGCAGTTCGGCCTGCGCAGCGGTATTATCCAGCATATCGCCGGTAATGCCAACGGCGGAGCCATATACCGCGCCTACCTTAAAAAACGCGTCGCTGAAGGAAACCGTCAGGCTGCCATCCGCGCCCGGCACGCTTTCCGGCGCATTGGGAGAATACTGCGAAGCCGCGCAAACCAAATCCATAACCGGGGTGAGGGCCTCAAAATCCGCCACGCTTCCGGCAGATTCGGCCGCTGCGCCGGTTAGCCCCAGCGCCAGGCATAGCGCCGTCACCAGGGAAAGCACCTTTTGTACTGTGTGTTTCATCATCGTTGTCATCCTCCTCATATTGCAGCCCGGCCTTCTTTGCCGGTTCATCCCATACAACGTGTCAGCTTGGGCGTTTCATCCATGTTTCGCAATATATTCCGCCGCGGCGATGGCGGCAATATTGCCCTCCCCCACCGCCTTGGGCACCTGCAAGGGCTTGCCAGTGCAATCGCCCGCCGCAAAAATGCCGGGCACATTGGTGCGCATGCCGCGGTCTACCGGGATGTAGCTGCCCTCCGTGCGCAATTCCGGCATGAGCATATCCAGCGGCATTGCCGCGCGAAACACAAAAATGCCGTCGTAATAGTGGGTTGCCATGTCTGTGTTAAGGGCCAGCCCGGCGTCGCCGCGGCCGATGCTTTTTGGCTTTTCCCGAACCAGCCGCGCTTTTTCCGGCAGCCGCTCGGTATTGTGCGCTTTTAGCTGATAGTAATCCAGTTCCCCGGCCAATCCGGCCAGAAACGCGCTTTCCTCCACGCCCTGCATAGAGGTGGAAAGCACCGCGATGCGCTTTCCACGGTAGAACATGCCATCGCAGGTGGCGCAATAGCTTACGCCGCGCCCCAACTGCTCCGCCTCGCCGGGCAGCAGCACGGGCCGGGCGGCTCCCATTGCAAGCACCACGGTGCGGCTTTCCATCACGTCGTTCTCCACCAGCAGCATAAAGCCGTCGCCCTGCCGCATGATCTGCCTTACAAGGCCGGTGCGTTCCTCCGCGCCCAACGCCAGCGCCTGGCCGCGAAAGCTGTCCAGCATTTGCGCGCCGGACGCCTGAGGCATCCCCGGATAATTATCAATCCTCTCCGCGGTTCGCAGAAGCCCCGTATCGTTTACGGGAGCTACCACCACTGCGGAAAGGCCGCGCATGCGCGCCGTCATAGCGCAGGACCAGCCGGCGGGGCCCTTTCCGATGATTGTAACGTCCGTCATGCCTGCCTCCCATTGGTGTAGGATATGGGAATCCCCCACCTTGAATGAGTATATCAAAATGATTAAAACAATTCAAGTGTTTTATCACAGATATAACAGATGTGTTACAACTTTAATTGCCTTTTTTCTCTTTTCTTCGCTAAACAGCGTCATATTGAACGCTTATTAGGCAAGGATTGCGCAAAGCGCCTTCCCACGGCCCGGCTTTTTTCTCATAAGCCTATTCAACGGCAAAGGGCCTGCCGCAGTTTTCCTTTCTGCAACAGGCCCTGTTATTCTGTTAGGATACGCTCTGGCTATCGTCGTCCGCCTTGGCCGCTTTCTTTTCGCCGGCCGCGCGGCCGCGCAGCTTCTTTGGCTGCGCGCCCTCGCACAGTACCAGCTTGGGCTTTTCCTTGCCCAAGGCGCACTTTTCGGTAATCACGCATTGCTTCACATCGCTGCGGGAGGGCAGGTCGAACATTACATCCATGAGCAGGCCCTCAATAATGGCTCTCAGGCCGCGCGCGCCGCTCTTGCGCTCGATCGCCTGCTTGGCAATATGCTTAAGCGCAGCGGGCTCAAAACGCAGCTCCACGCCGTCCAAATCCATTAGATAGCCGTACTGGCGCACCAAGGCGTTGCGCGGCTCGGTCAAAATCTTCACCAGCTGCGCCTCGTCCAGCTGGTCCAGCGTAACCACAATGGGCAAGCGGCCCACAAATTCCGGAATCAGGCCAAACCTGATCAAATCCTCCGGCCTAAGCTGTTTGAGCGTAGCGTTAAGGTTTTCCTCCTGCTTGCTCTTGAGCTCGCTGCCAAAGCCCAGCGCCTTTTTGCCGATACGGTTCTCAATAATGGGCGCCAGGCCGTCAAACGCGCCACCACAAATAAAAAGGATATTTGTGGTGTCAATCTGGATGAACTCCTGGTGGGGATGCTTGCGGCCTCCCTGCGGCGGCACGCTGGCAATGGTGCCCTCCAGGATTTTCAGCAGCGTCTGCTGCACGCCCTCGCCGCTCACATCCCTTGTAATGGAGGGGTTCTCGCTCTTACGGGCAATCTTGTCGATCTCGTCGATGTAGATGATGCCGCGCTGTGCCAGCGGGATATCATAGTCCGCGTTCTGAATCAGGCGCAGCAAAATGTTCTCCACATCCTCGCCCACGTAACCAGCCTCCGTCAGGCTGGTAGCATCCGCGATAGCAAAGGGCACGCGCAAAAGCTTTGCCAGCGTCTGCGCCAAAAACGTTTTGCCGCAGCCCGTAGGGCCCACCATAAGGATGTTGCTCTTTTGCAGCTCCACATCGCCTTCGGCCGCGGGCGCGTCAATGCGCTTGTAATGGTTATACACCGCCACGCTCAACGCGCGTTTGGCGTCCTCCTGGCCAATGACGTACTGATCCAGCACCTCTTTAATCTCACGCGGGCGCGGGATTTCGGCGGAGTTGATGCTCACGCCGGCGTTAAAGTCATCGCTGATAATCTCCTGGCACAGGAGGATGCACTCGTTGCAGATTTGCACATTGGGGCCGGCCACCATGCGGCGCACCTGCTCGCTGGTTTTGCCGCAGAAGCTGCACCGTTTCAGCTTGGGAATGCGGGGGTTGAAGTCATCTCCCGGCAATGCTGTCACCTCGTTTGATAGAATGCCGTCAATCGCTTACTTCGCGCTGCGCGGACGATAGATTTCGTCAATGATGCCGTAGGCCAGGCCTTCCTCGGCGCTCATAAAGTAATCGCGTTCCACGTCCTGCTTCACACGCTCCAGGGGCTGGCCTGTCATCTCGGCCATCATACGGGTCATCTTTTCCTTGGTTTTCATCAGCCATTCGGCGCGGATGGCCACGTCCGTTGCTTGGCCGCTGGCGCCGCCAAGGGGCTGATGGATCATGATCTCGCTGTTGGGCAGGGCCAAACGCTTCCCCTTCTGCCCAGCCATCAGCAAAAACGCGCCCATACTGGCCGCCATGCCGATGCACACCGTGCGCACATCGCACTTGATGTAGTTCATGGTATCATAAATAGCCATACCGGCAGTTACACTGCCGCCAGGGCTGTTGATATACAAGGAAATATCCGAGTCCGGGTTTTCCATCTCCAGGAACAAAAGCTGGGCCACAACCAGGTTGGCCACATCATCGTCAATTTCGCCGCCAAGGAAGACGATACGGTCTTTCAAAAGGCGCGAATAGATATCGAACGAACGTTCGCCGCGGTTGGTCTGTTCAATAACCATTGGGATCAAGCTCATACCGTTCACTCCTTCGTATGCATTGCTTTTCCTTTGAAAAGCGCGCACCGCAAGCTATACCCTCAAAGCATATGCATGCGGTGCGCGCTTTATGCGTGCCGTATCAGGCTTCGGTATCGGCAGCCTTCTTCGCCGCACGCCTGCGGGGCTTCTTTTCTTCGGCCTTCGCTTCCGGTTCAGGCTCGTCGGTTACCTTAGCATTTTCCCAAAGCATATCCAGGGCCTTGGTCACGCTCGCGCGGTGCTTGAAGTAGTCAAGCTGCTCAGCGCCAAAGCTTTCCTTCAGCTTCTCCACCGTCTGCTGCATGGAGGAAGCGTAGCCTTCCAGCAGCTTATCCACATCCGCCTCTTCAGCCTCAATCTTCTCGGCCTTAACAATCTCGTCCATCACAAGCTCGGTCTTTACGCTGTTAAGCGCCTCGGAGCGGTAGACGTTGCGCATTTCCGCCTCGGTCTGGCCCAGCATGCGCAGGTACTGCTCCATGCTAAAGCCCTGCTGCTGCATGCGCCAGCCCATTTCCTGCATCATCTCGTCCAGCTTTTCCTCCACCATTACATCGGGAACGTCAACCTCGGCTTTCTCCACAACGGCGTTTACCAGCGCCTGGCGGGCGGCTTCCTCAGCCTGCGCGTCGGCGGCTTCCTGCATATGCTTTTCCAGGTCGGCGCGATATTCGGCCAGGGTGTCAAAATCGCTCACCTCGGCGGCAAACTCGTCGTCCAGCTCAGGCAGCTCCTCGCGCGTGATGGCATGCAGCTTCACATGGAACACGGCGTCCTTGCCCTTCAGGTTCTCGGCATGGTACTCCTCAGGGAACTTCACATTCAGGTCGCGCTCTTCGCCGATCTGCATGCCCACCATCTGCTCCTCAAAGCCCGGGATGAAGCTTCCGGAGCCTATTACCAGGGACTGATGCTCTGCGGTGCCGCCCTCGAACTTTTCGCCATCCACGCTGCCGCTGTAATCCAGCTCGGCCTTATCGCCGTTTTCCAGCGCGCGATCGGTTACGTCAACGCTGCGGGCAACGCGCTTGCGCTCCTGCTCGATGCGGGCGTCCACTTCCTCGGCGGTCACCTTACGGGCCTTCCTGGCCACTTCCACGCCCTTGTACTCGCCCAACTTTACCTCGGGCACCACAAATACCTCGCAGCTGAATACAAGATCCTTGCCCGCCTCCATCTGATCCACCTTATCCAATTCGGGGCGGCCTACGGGCTTCAAATCATTTTCCTTAACGGCGGTCATATAGGCGTCCGGAAACAGCAGATCCATCGCATCCTCATAGAATACGCCAGCGCCGTACATGCGCTCAATCAGCTTACGGGGCGCCTTCCCTTTACGGAAGCCAGGCACGCTGATTTGTCCGCGCAGCTTCAGATAGGCCTTTTCAATCGCCTTGTCAAAATCGCCGGCGGGCACATTAAACGAAATCTTGACTTTGTTTCCGGAGATTTTTTCCACCGTATGTTCCATGTGTTTTCCTCCTGAGGCATCCAAATGCCATAACCAAATTTATCAAAGAACACCATTTGACAGTATACCATTGTTTTGAAATGCGTGCAAGTGCCGAATGCCTCGTTTTACGCAATTTCCCAGAAAAGCTCATACCACTTTGCAGGCAAGCCACTTGTCCCCCCGGTAGCGCATTCCAAAGAGAGCGGCGCGCACCACCCAGTCCAGGTACATGGCCAGCCAAACGCCCAAAAGTCCCATTCCAAGGCAGGATACAAACAAGTAGCTTGCGCCTATGCGGCATATCCACATGCTTAACACGCTTACCGTCATGGTAAAGCGCGCGTCGCCCGCGGCGCGCAGGGCGTTGGGCACCGTAAAGCTGGCCGGCCAGAAAAGAACCGCCGCAATGGCAAAGGTGCGCAGCACCATCTCCGATGCGTCCAGGCCCTCCGCGCTAAGGTTAAACACGCCTGCAAGCGGCCTGGCGAAAAAGAACAGCCCAATATTGATCGCCAGCATAGAGCCGTATACCACGCGGAACAGCTTTCCGGCGTAATAACGCGCCTGCCGCGTATCGCCCGCTCCCACGCACTGCCCCACTACCGCAACCATGGCCAGCCCAATGGCCGTGCCGGGCAGGTTGCACAAACTGCCAATGTTGCTGGAAACCGCGTTGGCCGCAATCATGCTTTCGCCAAGGCTGCTCACAAGGCCCGCCACCAGCAGCTTGCCAATATGGAACATGCTGTTTTCCAGCCCGTTGGGAAGGCCCTGGCTAAAAATACGCTTGATCATAGGCAAATCCGGCTCCGGGCGCGCGGGCCTAATCAAATGAATGGGCGATTGCTCATGCAGCAAAAGCCGGATCATTATTACGGCCCCCAGCATGCGCGAAACCAGGGAGGCCAACCCCGCGCCGGCCACCTCCATGCCAAAGCCGTAAATCAGCAGGGCGTTACCCGCCACGTTAACCACGTTCATCATCAGCGATGTGTACATGCTGGCCTTGCTGTTGCCCATGGCCCGTAAAAGCGCAGCGCCGCCATTGTACAGCGCCAACGCCGGATAGCTAAGCGCCGAAAGGAACAGGTACGTGCGGCAATACGCCATGGTGCTTTGCGTAAGCGAGCCAAAGCACGCGCGCAAAATCCCATCGGAAAACGCTATGGCAGCCGCGCCGATTCCCATCGCCAGCGCAAGGGATACATACATAAGCTGCTTGGCGGCGTTACAGGCGCTGCCATGCTCGCGCTTTCCCAGGTACTGCGCCGCCACAACCGCGCCGCCCGTCGCCATAGCGGAAAAAAGCTGGGTCAGCAGCACATTGATGCTGTCCACCAGCGATATGGCGCTTACTGCGCTTTCCGAGATGTTGCTCACCATCACCGTGTCCGCCATGCCGATGAGCAGCGCCAGGAACTGCTCGATCACCAGCGGCAGGATCAGCCGTACCAGGTCGCGGTTGGTAAACAGCTTTTCTTCATTTGGAATGTTCGTTGGAAACACCTTCCTGCTTTTGTCCGCGCCTGCGCAGCTGGTTCACATTCTCTGCCATGGTAAGCAACGCGCCGGCCAAAATGCTCAAGTAGTACGTGGAAAACCGCCAAAGCAGCAGCGCCACAAACAGCTGCGCATCCGGGAAAATATGCTTGAACAGCACGGCAAAGCCGCCCTCCTGCGCGCCGCTGGCCCCCGGCAGGGGCGTGTAGCTGGCCCCGATGTACAAAAGAACGCCCATGGTAATCAGCTCGCCCATAGAAGCGCCGCTTAAGCCAAACGCATGGTAAATCGCCAATATCACCAGCATCAGGGACATCAGCTGCCCAAGCGCAATCAGGCACTGAATCAGCACGTCCTTGGGATGCCGTATCACCAGGTGCACGCTATCCAAAAAACTTTGGCAATGGTTTTCCCACTTGGCCCGGGAGGCTTCCGGGTTTTTGCATACGCGCAGGCGCACGCCGATACGGATGCACCATTCAATCACCTTGCGCACGGCGCGGCGGCTAATCGCCATCAGCGCCACCATCCCAATGGAAAAAAGGTTTACCGCATAGCCCAGTAAAACAAACCATGTGCTGCCCTGCAAATGCGCGCCCACAAAGGCAGCATGGGTTATCCACAGCGCCGCGCCCGTAATCAGCAGCACCGCCTGGAACACAATAAACTTAACCGCCATCGCCGAACCGCTAACGCCAATGGGCACGCCGCATTTGCTCAAGCTGTACATCTCCATTGGCTGGCCGCCCGTTGCGCCGGGCGTGATGTTGCTGTAATAAATGCCCGTCATAGCGGCGCGCAGGCTTTGCCGCAGCTTGACGGGACGCCCCTGCATATGCAGGAAATGATGCACCGCCAGCGCGTCCATCAGCACATAAAGCATCCAGCTGATCAGGCACAAAAGCAGGTAGACGGGGCTCAATGTACGCAGGGCCCGGCCCAGCGCCTCTAAATCGTTGCCTCTAAAACCTATATACAGCACCACGCCCAACGTAATCAGCAAAAATAAAATGCTGAAGAGCCGTTCAAAATTGGGTTTTCTGGCCATGCTCTAACTCCCGTTCAAAAAATAGGCGCCCCGAAAGGCTCAAGTTAGTATACCATAGTTTCAAAGGCCTGACAATGCGGCGCATACCGTTAAAAGCGGGCAAAATCTTGCTTGGCCTATTGACAATGCGTTGCCGCGCATGTATACTGCAAACTCGAAAATGATTTTCATTTTCATTTCGTTGTATTCCGCAGCTTAGGGGAGGGGTATCCATGCCGCAGCGCGGCAACTATCAAACCCGGCAACAGGAAGCCGTAGAAGCCTTGTTTGCCGCCAGGGCCGAGGACTGCCTTACCGCTGAGGAAGCTTATTTGGCGCTTCTTTCCGGCGGCATGGAGGTGGGAAAAACCACGGTGTACCGCGCCATTTCCCGGCTATGCCAAGAAGGCAGGCTGCGGCGTTACGCTCCGCATGAAAGCGGCGAAGCGGCGCGTTTTCAGCATAACCCCTGCACGGAAAGCCACCTGCATATTCGCTGCGTAAGCTGCGGAGCGCTCGAGCATTTGCACTGCGGCGAGGTGGAAGCCTTCGCCCGCCACCTTACCCGCCATCATGGCTTTACCCTGGACGAAGGCCAAACCATCCTGTACGGCTGCTGCGAGGCCTGCCGTCAAAAGCAACAGAAATGAGGAAACCCATGCCTACGAATTTTCCACGCATCCTGCGCGGCTGCCTGGCCCTCTGCCTGGCGCTTGCTCTGGCCGCGCCCTGCGCCGCGCTCGCCGCGGAGCCGCAGCCGGCGCCACGCCATCTTACCCTGCTTGCAACTGTCTTCCCTGCCTATGATTTTGCCCGCCAGCTCGCCTGCGGCACGGCCGATATCCGCCTGCTGCTGCCGCCCGGCAGCGAAAGCCATTCCTATGAGCCCTCCCCGCAGGATATCATCGCCATTCAAAACGCGGATCTGTTTCTCTATACAGGCGGCGAAAGCGACCATTGGGTGGAGGAAATTCTTGAATCGCTTGGCGGCGACGCGCCGCGCGCCTTCCGGCTTACGGATTGCGTACCCCTGCTCGCGGAGGAAGCCAGCGCGAGCATGCAGGCCGGGGAAGGCCATGGGCACGGCCATGACGGGCATGAGGAAGCGGAGCTGGATGAGCACGTGTGGACCTCGCCCAAAAACGTGATGCTCATCGCTCAAAGCCTGAGCGGCGTTTTGTGCGAGCTTGCGCCCGGCAACGCGCAGCTGTATACCCAAGCGCTTGCGGACTATCTGCTTGAGCTTGAAGCGCTTGACGGGGCCTTTACCCAAACCGTTGCCGAAGGAAAGCGCGACCTGATCCTTTTTGGCGATCGCTTCCCATTGCGTTATTTTGCGCATGACTACCACCTGCGCTACGACGCGGCCTTTCCCGGCTGCAGCGAGGACAGCGAGCCCAGCGTGCGCACCGTTATGTCCCTGATTAACACAATCCGTGAGCAGGGCATCCCCGTCGTTTTCTATATCGAATTTTCAAGCCGCCGCACCGCCGATATCCTGGCCGAGGAAACGGGTGCCAAGCCGCTGCTGTTCCACAGCTGCCACAACGTATCCGCGCAGGAGCTGGAGGCCGGTGCTACCTACCTTAGCCTGATGTGGCAAAACGTAAGCGCATTGAAGGAGGCCCTGAACTGATGGCCCTGATCACCTGTGAAAAGGCCAGCTTCGCCTATGAAGGCCGCGTAGTGGTGGATAAGCTGGATTTGGCTGTGAAGCGCGGCGAATACCTGTGCGTCGTAGGCGAAAACGGCTCCGGCAAAAGCACGCTCGTCAAGGGGCTGCTGGGCCTGCTTTCGCCTGTAAACGGCCGCGTGCGCTACGGCGAGGGCCTGCGCAACTGCGAAATCGGTTATCTTCCCCAGCGTACCGACGTGCAAAACGACTTTCCCGCTTCCGTATGGGAGGTTGTTACCAGCGGCTGCCGGGGGCGCGGCCCCTTCCTGACGAAGGCCATGCGGCAAACCGCCAACGAAAACCTCGCCTTGCTGGGCATTTCCGATATTCGCAGCCGCAGCTTTATGCAGCTTAGCGGCGGGCAGCAGCAGCGGGCGCTGCTCGCGCGCGCCCTGTGCGCCACCAAAAGCCTGCTCCTACTGGACGAGCCCGTCGCCGGGCTCGATCCCATTGTGACCCGCGAGATGTACGAGGTGGTTTCCATGCTCAATCACAGCCGCGGGCTTACCGTGGTTATGATCTCGCACGATATCGCCGCCGCCCTGCAATATGCGGATCGTATTTTGCACCTGTCCCACGGCGGCTCCTTCCTGGGCACGCCGGCGGCATATAAGCAATCATCCCTTGGAAAGGCCTTTGCGGGAGGCGATGTGCATGCTTGAGATGCTTTCCACCATGTTTAGCTATCACTTTATGGTGCGCGCGCTCATCGTGGGCGTGCTTGTATCGCTGTGCGCCGCGCTTCTGGGCGTGAGCCTTGTGCTCAAGCGCTACTCCATGATCGGCGACGGCCTAAGCCATGTGGGCTTTGGCTCGCTGGCGGTAGCAACGGCCATGGGCCTGTCCCCCATGGCGGTCACCATACCCGTAGTGGTCGCCTCGGCTTTTTTGCTGCTGCGCCTGAGCAACCGCGGCAAGCTCAAGGGCGACGCCGCCATCGCCATGATTTCCACCGGCGCGCTGGCTGTGGGCGTGATTGTGCTGTCGCTAAGCACCGGCATGACCAGTGATGTAAACAATTACCTTTTTGGCAGCGTGCTGGCCATGAGCGTTTCGGATGTGCGGCTAAGCATCGTGCTGGCGGCTGTGGTTCTTGTTCTATTCGTGGTGTTTTACCGCCGCATCTTTGCCGTAACGTTTGAAGAAACCTTTGCCCGCGCCACAGGCGGCCATGCGGAATGGTACAACATGCTTTTGGCCCTGCTCACGGCTATTACCATCGTGCTTGGCATGCGGGTAATGGGGGCCATGCTCATTTCCAGCCTGGTTATCTTCCCCGCCCTTACGGCCATGCGCGTATGCCGCAGCTTCCGGGGCGTTACGCTATGCGCGGCGGCTGTTGCGGTGGTGTGCTACTTTGTGGGCCTGTGCGTAAGCTATGCGCTTTCCACCCCCGCCGGCGCCAGCGTTGTGGTGGCAAATATCCTGGCCTTCCTCTTGTTTGCCGCTATTGGAAAAATGCGGCGGTAAGCCGTATTCCCCAGCAAGCCCGTCCTTGCCCCTCGTCTATCCTGCGGCAATCGCCGCAAATACGCAAACCGCCCGCTCCGACCTATTCCGTCAGAAGCGGGCGGTTTATGATTGTTTTTCGCGTTATTCCAGCGACGCAAACAGCAGCAGCTCAAAGCAGGGGTAACTGGCCTCGCTCTCGTCCTCGCCCTCTACGCCGGTGCTCAGGCTCATGCCGGCGCAGGTGCCGTACATCATTACGCGCTGCCCAACCTCAAAGGCGGGCTTTTCATCCGTTGTAACCAGAATGAAGTTGGTGTATTGCTTGTTCTGCCTGGCAAGCGCCATGCGCACAATATACTCGTCCCCGGATTGGCCGATATCGGTAATATAGGCCCTGTACCCCATGATGCGCCCCTCGTAGCCCTCCATTTTTTTGACGAGCTGGGAATAGGACGGTTTAATGGCCTGCTTGCTCAAATAATCCATCATATCCGCGTCCGTCCACTTGCGGTTAAAGCTGAAGGTAAAGCGCCTGTCCGCCAGGCCCTTCTTGCTAAACACCAAAATCGCCTCGTAAGGGCCTTCCTCCTTCGCCTCCAGGGTTAAGGCGAACTTGCCCGCCGTGGTAACGCGCTTGGTCATTACGGATTCGCCGTTTAAAAACACCTGGATGCTGGCCCCCGGCTCGCCCGTACCGCTGATTTTTACATCGTCCTCAGTAACGGTCGCGGCGGGCTGGTTGATGAAATTCACCGTCAGCAGCGTGCGCTGATAGGTGACGGGATAGGCCAGCTCCACCACATCCTCGCCCTGGTATTCGCCGGTGATGGTAATCAGGAACACGCCCTCCCTGGGCAGCTTGATGGGCAGGGTAAACTTGCCGTTTTTGCCCACGGTCACGTCCGTCACAACGGGATCGGGATAGCTAAGGCCCATAACCACGGCGGTCAGCTTCACGCCCTCGGCGGCCGTACCCTTGATATCGAAGCTCTGCTCGTTGCTTTCCGTGGGAGGCGCTTCGGAAATATTGATTTTTGCGCTGGCGGCGGGCGGAAGAGGCTTAATCTCAATAAAATTGAAGGTTTCCCAAATCTTATTCAGGTTGGTATTGTCCTTGTTGGTGGTAGCGCGGCCATAGATCTGCATATCAAAATCAATTTCATAGCCGTTGCGGATGGTGCGGCGCATAAAACCGCGGTAGAGGATTTCTCCATTATCGCGCCTGATGTAGCGCAGCACCAGGAACCGCCCGTTGGCCGTGTTTTTCCATTCGGACGTGGAAAAATCATATCCCTCATATTCATTATTGGGATAATGGCTGGTACGGTAAACGCCGCGCACCTCTGTGGATTGCTCGTTAACGTCAAAAATAGCTTGGGAGCGGTCGTTTTGTACGGCGCGCAGCTCAAAGCATGCGTCATATTCCGCCAACCATGCCTGCAACAGCACGCCTCGCCGTTGAAAATCGCTTAGCGTGCCCTCAACGCTTGTGCCGCGGGATTCCAGCCAGGCCGCGTAATTTCCCAGGTTGTCCTCCGTCAACACAATATAGCTGTCCGGCACCTCCATGCTGGCGAACAAATCGTCAAAAACATATGTTTCCGCCACGGCTGGCGCGCATACCAGCAGAAGAAGCCCAACAAGCAGGCACGGCAGAAGTTTGCGCATGGTATCACATCCTTACTCACTTGCACACAGGCGCATATGGCCTTCATTGCTCTGTTTGATTGTATCACAGATGCGCTGGAGAAGGCAACTAAACGCGCGCAAGATTTTACACCTGTTTGACGGATGGAAGAACATGCTGTATCATCATATATATATGATCATTCTCCGGCGTATTTGCGAAAGGATGTGTTTTAGCATGAAAAACCTTGGCTTTGGCCTGATGCGCCTGCCCATGCAGGGCGAGGAAGTGGATATTGCGGAGCTCACGCGCATGGTGGATTTGTTTTTGCAGCGGGGCTTTACCTATTTTGATACCGCCTGGGGCTATACCGGCGGCAAAAGCGAACAGGCGGTGAAAACCGTACTTGTGGACCGCTACCCGCGCGAGCGGTTCCAGCTTGCCACCAAGCTACCCGCCTGGGCGGGCGCGAAGGACGCCGCCCAGGCCCGCGCAATGCTCTCAACCAGCCTGGAGCGCACCGGCGCGGGCTATTTTGACTACTACCTGCTGCACAACCTGGGCGGCGCGCGTACCAAGCTCTTTGACGATTACGGCATCTGGGATTTTTTGCGCGAACAAAAGCAGAAGGGCGTTATCCGCAAGCTGGGCTTTTCCTTCCACGATAAGGCCGACGTGCTGGACGGCATCCTCAAAGCCCATCCGGACATGGATTTTGTGCAGCTGCAAATCAACTATGCGGATTGGGAAAGCCCCGCCGTGCAATCCCGCCTTTGCTATGAAACGGCTCGCGCCCACGGCAAGCCCGTTATCGTGATGGAGCCTGTCAAGGGCGGTTCGCTTGCCAATCTGCCAAAGGAGGCCGCCACGCCTCTGCGCAGCTTTGCCCCGGATCGTTCGCTTTCCAGCTGGGCGGTGCGCTTTGCCGCCTCTTTGGAAGGGGTGTTCATGGTGCTAAGCGGCATGTCCACCCTTGCCCAGGTGGAGGATAACACCTCCTATATGGCGAAGTTTGCGCCCCTTACCCTCCAGGAGCAGGCTGCCATCAAGGAAACCCAGGCGGCCTTGGACAAGCTGGACCGCATTCCCTGCACGGACTGCCGCTACTGCCTGAAGGGCTGCCCCAAGGGCATCGCCATCGCGCCCATCTTCTCCGCCATGAACACGCTGAAGGTATTCAACAACCTGGATGGGGCCAGGCGCAGCTACGGCTTTGCCACGGGCAGCGTAACCCCGCAAGATTGCATCCATTGCGGACAGTGTGAAAGCGTGTGCCCGCAGCATATCCCGATTATGGCGGAGCTGGAAAACGTCGAGCGCCTATTGGGCTAAGGCGCATAAAGCGCGCGGAAGGAAGCGCTGCGTTCCCAAAGGCGTTGAAGCCCGTCCCAACGCGCGTTTTCCGCCCGGCCGCCAGCGCGCCGCGCCCGGAAAAAATCGCCGCCGGTATACGCTTTCTAAGTGTATTTCCTTTGTATATCCCCTTGCCAAGGGAAAAGCATTTTACTATACTATAAACGCATGCTCAAAGGGGAGTTTCATCTTTTGGCGTGCTTTTTTTGCACCACCGCGAAGGGAAACGGGCTTCGCGGCAAAACAGGGGGCTGATCGCTTGAACGCAACACACCAGGGCTATCCCCAACGGCAGGGGCTGTATTCCCCGGCCTTTGAACACGACGCCTGCGGCATCGGCATGCTGGTCAATATCCACGGGCAACGCTCGCACGGCATTGTTACCCAAGCGCTGAATGTGCTTACCAACCTGGCGCACCGCGGCGGAACCGGCGCGGAACCGGATACCGGCGATGGGGCGGGCATTCTTACCCAGCTACCCCACGCCTTTTTTGAAAAGGAATGCCGCCTCAACGGCATGGTGCTGCCCGCGCCCGGCTGCTATGGCGTGGCCATGCTGTTTGTAAGCCAGGACGATACCCGCCGGGCTGGCATTGAGTCCGCTTTCGAGCAGATTGTGCGGGAGGCCGGCCAGCAATTTCTTGGATGGCGCGACGTGCCGGTAAACGTGCAAACGCTGGGCAAAACCAGCCGCGCCTGCATGCCCCGTATCCGCCAGGCTTTCATCCAAAAAAGCGCCGATCTGGCGGATGAGGACGCCTTTGAGCGCAGGCTTTACCTTATACGCAAAACGGCGGAAAAGCAGCTCCGCTATTCGCCCAAGGCGCTCCCCGGCGATTTTTACGCCGCCAGCCTGTCCTGCCGCACCATTGTATATAAGGGCATGCTGCTCAGCCGCCAGGTGGGCGAATTGTACCTGGATTTAAGCGACCTGGATTATGAAACGGCCATCGCGCTGGTGCACAGCCGCTATTCAACCAACACCTTCCCCAGCTGGGAACGGGCGCATCCCAACCGCTACACCATTCATAACGGCGAAATCAACACCATACACGGCAACCAAAAGCGCATGAACGCCCGCCAAAACAGCGTGCACACCGATCTTTTTGGCAGCAAGCTGGAAAACGTGTTCCCCATCGTAAACGACGATGGCAGCGACAGCGCCATGTTTGATAACGCGCTGGAATTTTTGCTGCTCACGGGCCGCAGCCTGCCTCACGCCGCTATGATGATGATTCCCGAGCCGTGGGAGAAAAACCGCACCATGAGCCGGGAGTTAAGGGCCTTTTATGAATTCCACAGCCATGTGATGGACGCGTGGGACGGCCCCGCCGCCATGGCCGTTACCAACGGCGTGCAGGCCCTGGCCATGCTGGACCGCAACGGCCTGCGCCCCGCCCGTTACTGCGTTACCACGGACGGCCTGCTGGTAATGGCCTCCGAAACCGGCGTAATAGACGTTCCTGCCGAGAAAGTTGTTTACAAGGACCGCCTGCGCCCAGGCCGCATGCTGCTTGTGGATACCAGCGCCGGGCGCGTGCTTGGCGATGAGGAAATCAAGGGCCGCATGGCCGCTATGTATCCCTATGCCCGCTGGATTCAGCAGCTGCGCATAGACATTGAAAACCTGCCCGACGGCGCGCCCGCGCAAACCGGGGAGGAAACGCCCCTGTGGCAGCAGCAAAAGGCCTTTGGCTACACCTGGGAGCAGGTGAAAAACGTTATTCTCCCCATGGCGGAAAAGGGCATGGAGCCCACCGGCGCAATGGGGGCCGACCTGCCGCTGGCCGTGCTTTCCGAAAAGCCCCAGCTACTGTTCGATTACTTTCATCAGCTGTTTGCGCAGGTTACCAACCCGCCCATCGACGCCATCCGTGAGGAGATCGTTACTTCCACGCGCGTATACATCGGTTCCGAGGGCGATCTGCTGGCCCCCTCCCCGCAAAGCTGCCGCCAAGTCAAGCTCTCCTGCCCCATCATGACCGACGAGGAGCTCAGCCGCCTGCGCGCTTTGGACGCCGAAGGCTTCCGCGCCTGCACGCTCTCCACCCTATACGACCCGGATCAGGGCGAAATGGGCATTCGGGAAACCATGCGGCGCGTCTGCCAGGAGCTGGACGAGCGCTTTGCGCAAGGCTACGATATCTTTATTCTAAGCGACCGCGGCGTGGATGAAAACCATGCCGCCGTGCCTTCGCTGCTGGCGGTAAGCGGCGTGCAGAACCACACCATCCGGCGCGGCGTGCGCACGCAGCTAAGCATTGTGCTGGAAAGCGGAGAACCCACCGAGGTGCACCACTTCGCGCTGCTGGTGGGCTACGGCGTAACAGCCGTAAACCCCTATCTGGCGCTAAAAACCGTGCGCGAAAGCGTAAAGGACGGCTCGCTTTCCGGCCTTACGGAGGCACAGGCCCAGGCGCACTACATCAAGGCCGTGGTGAAGGGCATTGTAAAAACCATGTCCAAGATGGGTATCTCCACCATCCAAAGCTACCGCGGCTCGCAGCTGTTCGAGGCCGTGGGCCTGAGCCAGCAGCTCATTGACGAGTATTTTCCCGAAACCGTCAGTCCCATCGGCGGCATCGGCCTGGACGGCGTGGCCCGCGAGAACGCGGCGCGCCATACCGCCGCCTTCCGCGACCCGTTGGGAGAACAAACCCTGGCCCCCGGCGGCGTGTTCCAGTGGCGAAGCGGCGAGGAATATCATCTTTACAATCCGCAAACTATCCACCTGCTTCAGCAGGCCGTATGGAATAACGACTACGCCCTGTTTAAGCAGTATTCCAATCAGTTGGACAACAGCCCCCAAAAGGCCACGCTTCGCAGCCTGATGACCTGGCGCCCAGGCCGCGCGCCCATCTCCATTGACGAGGTGGAGAGCGTGGATAGCATCGTTAAGCGCTTCAAAACCGGTGCCATGAGCTATGGCTCCTTAAGCAAGGAAGCGCACGAGTGCATGGCTATCGCCATGAACCGCCTGGGCGGCAAAAGCAACTCCGGCGAGGGCGGCGAGGACGAGGAACGTTATACGCCCGACCCCAACGGCGACAGCCGCATGAGCGCCATCAAGCAGGTTGCCAGCGGGCGCTTTGGCGTTACCAGCAACTACCTTGTAAACGCTAAGGAGCTGCAAATCAAAATGGCGCAGGGCGCCAAGCCCGGCGAGGGCGGCCAGCTTCCCGGCAGCAAGGTATATCCCTGGATTGCCAAAACGCGCCACTCCACGGCAGGCGTGGGCCTCATCTCCCCGCCGCCGCACCATGATATCTATTCCATTGAGGATTTGGCCGAGCTCATTTACGACCTGCGCAACGCCAACCGCAAAGCGCGCATCAGCGTGAAGCTGGTATCGGAAGCGGGCGTTGGCACCATCGCGGCAGGCGTGGCCAAGGGCAACGCGGATGTCATCCTCATCAGCGGTTACGACGGCGGCACGGGCGCAAGCCCCCGTTCCTCCATCAAGCATGCGGGCCTGCCCTGGGAGCTGGGCCTTTCCGAAACCCATCAAACCCTAATGCTCAACAACCTGCGCAGCCGCGTGATTCTGGAAACGGACGGCAAGCTCATGACCGGCCGCGACGTGGCCATCGCCGCCATGCTGGGCGCGGAGGAATTTGGCTTCGCCACCGCCCCGTTGGTAACCATGGGCTGCGTCATGATGCGCGTGTGCAACCTGGATAGCTGCCCGGCAGGTATCGCCACCCAAAAGCCCGAGCTGCGCGCGCGCTTCAAAGGCAAGCCGGAATATATTATCAGCTTTATGCGCTTTGTGGCGCAGGAGCTGCGGGAGATCATGGCCCAGCTGGGCGTGCGCACGGTAAACGAGCTGGTTGGCCGTGTGGACCTGCTGCAAAAGCAACCTTCCACCGGTAATTGGAAGCACGACAGCCTGGATCTTTCCCCCATTCTTTATACGCCTAAGGGCCTGGAGGGCGCCCCCCGCTATGCCTGCGCGCCGCGCAGCCATTCCACCAGCCGCACGCTGGATGAAAGCATGCTGTGCGTGCTGGCCCAGCCCGCGCTGGAAACCGGCCATGCTGTAAGGGCCACGCTTGCCATCCATAACACAGACCGCGTAACCGGCACCATTCTTGGCAGCATGGTCACGGCCAAGTACGGCGAGGCGGGCCTGCCCGAGGACACCATCCGCTACACCTTCCGCGGCAGCGCGGGCCAAAGCTTCGGCGCGTTTTTGCCGCGCGGCGTTACGCTGGAATTGGAAGGCGACTGCAACGACTACATGGGCAAGGGCCTCTCCGGCGGCACGCTGTGCGTGCGCCCGCCCAAGGGCAGCGCCTTTGCGCCCGAGGAAAACATCATCACCGGCAACGTGGCGCTTTACGGCGCTACCGGCGGCGAATGCTATGTATGCGGCGTGGCGGGCGAGCGCTTCTGCGTGCGCAATTCCGGCGCGTTGGCTGTTGTGGAGGGCGTGGGCGACCACGGCTGCGAGTATATGACCGGCGGCTATGCCGTGGTGCTTGGCAAAACGGGGCGCAACTTTGCCGCAGGCATGAGCGGCGGCGTAGCCTATGTATATGACGCAGACGGCGCCTTCTGCGAAAACTGCAATCCCGAAATGGTCGTACTGGAAACCCTAGACGATCCCGACGAGGTCATCCAGGTGAAAAAATGGGTAGAAAAGCACGCACTGCTCACCGCAAGCCCGCTTGCGCGGCGCTTGCTGGATGAATGGGGCACGGCGGCGGGGCGCTTTGTGAAAGTGATTCCCGTGGAATACAAGCGCTATCTGATGCAGCAGCGCAAGGAGGCATGTCAGAATGGGTAAGCTGTTTGGCTTTCTGGACTATGAGCGCGAGCTGCCCGCGGATCGCGATCCCCTTGAGCGGCTGAACGACTGGAACGAGATACACGGCCTGCTTCCTTTGGAGGAGCAAAAAACGCAGGCGGCCCGCTGCATGGGCTGCGCCGTGCCCTTTTGCCACAGCGGCATGATTTTTGGCGGCCTGCCCAGCGGATGCCCCCTTCACAACCTGATTCCCGAATGGAACGACCTGCTCTACCGCGATGAATGGCAGCAGGCCGCCGCGCGGCTTATGCGCACCAACAGCTTTCCGGAATTCACGGGCCGCGTATGCCCGGCCCCCTGCGAGGGCGCTTGCACCTGCGGCATCCATCAGCCGCAGGTAACCATCCGGCAAAACGAGCTTAGTATTATTGAGCGCGCCTTTGAAAACGGCTTGATGGAGCCGCGCGTTCCCAAGCGGCGCACAGGCAAAACCGTCGCCGTGGTGGGCAGCGGCCCCGCCGGCCTTGCCTGCGCCGAATGGCTCAACCGGCTTGGCCACAGCGTTACCGTATATGAGCGCAGCGACCGCATCGGCGGGCTGCTTATGTACGGCATTCCCAACATGAAGCTGGAAAAGCGCATCGTCCAGCGCCGCGAGGCGCTCATGCGCGCGGAGGGCGTGCGCTTTATCACCGGCTGCCATGTGGGTGTGGATACCTCTGCGGAGGCCCTTCTTAGCGACTTTGACGCCGTTGTGCTGTGCTGCGGCAGCGGCAAGCCGCGCGACCTGCGGGTCAAGGGCCGGGAGGGCCCCGGCGTGGCTTTTGCGCTGGAATACCTCACCGCCTCCACCCGCCATGTGCTGGACGAGGCCTGTCCTCTGCCGGAGGCGCTTGACGCGCACAACAAGCATGTTATGATCATCGGCGGCGGCGATACCGGAACCGACTGCGTGGGCACGGCCCTTCGCCAAGGCTGCAAAAGCGTGCATCAGCTGGAAATTATGCCGTGCCCGCCCAAAACGCGCGCGCAGGGCAATCCCTGGCCCGAATATCCTAGGACGCTCAAGGTGGATTACGCCCAGCAGGAGGCCATCGCCCGTTTCGGCAGCGATCCGCGCCAGTACCAGGTGCAAACCAGCGAGATCGTGCGCGACGGCAATGGACGCGTTTGCGCCGTAAAAACCGATAACATTCAATGGGTCAAGGGCCCGGATGGCCGTATGAGCCCGGAAGTGCTGCCGGGCGCCACGCGCACCTGGCCCGCTGATCTGGTGCTGATCGCCATGGGCTTCACCGGGCCGGAGGATACGCTGGTACAGGCATACGGCCTCACGCAGGACGCGCGCACCAATGTGGTGGCCAACGGCTTCCATACTGAGCGCAGGGGCGTTTTTGCCGCGGGCGATATGCACAGCGGCCAAAGCCTTGTGGTTCGCGCCATCAACGAGGGGCAGCAGGCCGCGCTGGCGTGCCATAACTATCTTATCAACGGATAAGGGAAAAACGGTCATCCGCCCCCAAAGCGCAGGCTTTGAGGGCGGTTGTTTTACCCTCCTAAACTCTTTTCAGCTGCCGGGAAAGCCGCGCCGCCATCGCCCCGGCGATAAGCGCGGCCATGGCATCCGCTGCGGGCTGGGCGTACAGCACGCCATCCATCCCCCATAGTGCGGGAAGCAGCCAAATCATGGGCGCAAAGCATAGGCCCTGCCTGCAAGCGCCCAGGAACAGCCCTTCCTTTGCCTTGCCCAGCGCCAGAAACAGCGAGGAATAAACCGTATAGAACCCAAACAGCAGAACCGATAATCCATTGGCCCGTAGCGCCCTCGCCCCCGCGCGAATCATGGCCCGATCGGCCTTGGTAAACAGGCTTATCACATTTTCGGGAAAGATCAGCATCGCCAGGCCAAGGGCCGCGCAAAACGCCGTCGTCCACAGGATAGCCGTGCGCGTCGCCTCGCGCATGCGCGCATAGTCGCCCGCGCCGTAGCTGTATCCGGCAATGGGCTGAAACCCCTTGATGAATCCAAACACCATCAGCGTACCCAGCGACGTCACGCGGTTTACCGCGCCCATGCCGGCAATTACGGAATCGCCATAGGGCGCCGCCTGGGCGTTGGTGAGGGAGATGACAAGGCCGCTAAGCAGCTGGAATACCAGCGCCGGCACGCCGATTGCAAGAATTGGCGAAAGCATTTTCCCGGTGAAGCGGCACTGCCGCGCGCTAAAGGCAAACAAACTCCTGCCGCAAAAAATATAGCGCAGATAAATCAGGCTGGAAGCCATCTGTGAGAGCGCTGTGGCAACGGCCGCGCCCGTCACATCCATGTTCATCGCAAAAATGAACAACGGGTCCAATGCCATGTTGAGAACCGCGCCCGTGGACATGGCCGCCATGCTGGTTTTGGCCGCGCCCTCGCTGGTAACCACGCTGTTCATCGTCACGTTGAAAACATTGAAAAGGGAACCGGCCACATATATGCCCGCATAGCGCATTGCGTAGGGCAGAATGCTATCCGTCGCGCCCAGCAGCCTAAGCAGCGGCTCCAAAAACAGCAGCGCAAGCGCAATGGCAGCGCCGCCAATCGCCAGCCCGCCATACACCGCTGTGCTGGCAGCCTGGCCGGCCCACTCCCTGTCGCCGCGGCCAAGGGCCCTGGCAATGACGGAGGCCGCCCCGCTGCCAAACAGCAGCCCCAGGCCAACGGTCACCTGCCCCAACGGATACGCCACGGAAATGGCGCCCATACGGCTGGTGCCAAGCCCGCCCACAAAATAAGCGTCCACCAAATTGTATAGGGCGCTGATCATCATACCAAGCATGGTGGGAAGCCCCATTGCAAGCAGGGCTTTAGGAACCGGCGCGTTGCTCAACAGATCGGTTCTAGGGTTCGTTTTGTTCATGGAAAACACTTCCTTTCTTGACTTCCGCATTTCTTTGGGGTACGATGCATCTGTACCATACTGAATATTACTATAATTTATAGTACAGTTTGAAAGGGTACTATAAATTATAGTGTTTGTCAATACCTTTTGAAAGGAGTATGTTCCATGGCAGCTATTGATCTGATCGTCCTGGGCATGATTCGCCAGCAGCCCCGCAGCGCTTACGATATCCAAAAGCTTGTGGAGTACCGCAACCTGTCCAAATGGGTAAAAATCAGCACGCCCTCCGTCTACAAAAAGGTGCTTCAACTGGAGGAAAAGGGCTACGTTCAAAGCCGGCTGGTACGCGAAGGAAAAATGGCGGAAAAGGCGGTCTATTCCCTAACGCCTGCCGGGAAGGAGGCCTTTGAACGCCTTATGCTAAGCCTCTCCCATCAGCCCATACATCTTTTTTTGGACCTTAACGCCGTAATCGTAAACCTGGACGGCCTTCCGCCCGAAAAGCAGCAGGCCTGCGTCAGCGGCATCGAGGAGGGCGTAAAGCAGCTAAAGGCCTCGCTGGAAGAAAACCTGCGCCTGAAAACCGATTCTCCGGAAATCCCCGCAACGGCCAAGGCCGTGTTAAATCAGCAATATATTCTGGCCCAGGCTATCGAAAGCTGGATTGCTTCCGTCCGCAAAGCCCTTCCATAAGCATTTCAAAAGCAGAATTGTAAGCCCGGCACAGGATGCATACATCACCCTGCCCAAACCTGCGCACACTAGTACCCGTATAGAATAGCGGAGGTTTGCCTGATGCATTGGATCATCGCTGTGACCGGGCTTTTGATTTTGGCCTTGCTGGCATGGGGCGCTCGCCGTCCCGCGCCGCCTACCTACCGGGACGCGCCCCTGGATGATGCGCTGAACGCGCATTTATCGGCCCTGGCGGCGCGCTCGGAGGGGCGCGGCAGGGCCCGTATGCGCATGCCTCGCGGCATGCTGCGTACGTTTGAAAAGGCCGTTGGGTATTTAAACGCGCTGCCCTCCGGCGAGCTGCTGCCCGCCGCGCGCTGGCTGTGTGAAAACGGCCGTTTTTTGCAGGAGGAAATCGCTTCGCTGGGCCTTTCGCTAAAGGATGCGCCCAAATTGCCCAAAACGCCTGAAGGCGTTACGCGAACGGCCTTGTTCGCACGCGAACTCATGGGCCACAGCGCCGCGGCCTTTACGCGCGAGCGCTTTGAAAAATCCGTAGCGGCCTGGCAGGAAGCGTCTGTTTTTACAAGCTCGGAACTTGATCATCTGCCCCTTGCCATCCGCCTTACCCTTGCGGAGCTGGTTTGCGAGCTGGCGGTGCTGTGCGTGAAGGAGCAGCGCGCGCAGCTTTGCGCCGTAAGGGCGCAGCGCTGCCTGCGCCACGGCCGCGAAAAGCAGGCGCTGCGCCTGCTGAAACGCTGCGGGAACGAGCCCGCCTTTCTGGAAAGGCTGCTAAGCGAGGCCAGGGCCGATGCGGACGGCGGCAGCGCCCTGTGGCTGGATCAGTATTTTGCGCAGCACGGCCTGTCCGCCGACGCGCTTGCCCAAACCGAGCACGACCATCAAAGCGAAAGCTGCCATTGGGTGAGCAACGCCATCGCATCGCTGCGCGCGGTGGGGCGCGTGCCCTGGCAGCGCGTGCTGGAGCAGCTAAGCCCTGTGCATGCGGCGCTGTGCCAGGACGATACCTATCGCGCCATGGATCAGGAAAGCCGCGCTTACTACCGCAGCCGCGCCGCGCTGGCAGCCCGGCGCAGCGCGCGCACCGAGCTGGCTGTGTGTGCGGCCGCGCTGGCGCTTTGCCGGGGCGCGGAGGCGGCTACCATTCGCGCCCATGTGGGCTATTATCTTCTGGACGACGGCTATCCCGCGCTGCTTCGCTATCTGCAAGCCATGGGGCTTTCCAACCGCATACGCGTATTTGCCGCCGCCCATGCGTGCGGCCTGTTCCGGCTGTTCAGTTGGCTTACCTTTTTCGCTTTTGGGGCGCTTGGCTGGCGAGCGCGGCTGTTTCCGCTGATATGGGCGCCGTTTGCGGCGGTGCTTTTGTTTGCGGCCCAGCAGCTTGCCATCGTGCTTATCCGCCGCAGGCTTAGGCCGCGCATGGTTCCGCGCCTTTTGGTGGAAGGGCTCTCCCCGTCCACGCAAACGCTGGTGGTGTGTCCTACCATGCTGCTTAGCGCGCAGCACGCCATCTCCATGGTAAAGCACCTTTCCGTGCTGCACCAGGCCAATCCCGACCCTCGTTTGCATTTTCTTCTTCTGGGCGATTTTCAGGACAGCCTTACCGGCGCGCTCTCCGGCGATGAGGAAATTGTAACGGCGGCGGCCTCCGCCGTTGAAGCGTTATGCGAGGCCAGCGGCCACACATTCCTATACTTGCAGCGCGAGCGCGTGTTTTCCCCGCGCGACCATGTATATATGAGCCGCGAGCGCAAGCGCGGCAGCCTGGAAACGCTGCTGCGCCTGATCGACAGCCGCCCCATCAACGATCGCTTCGCCTATGCCACCTTTCCCGTAGAGGCCCTCAAGGGGCGATACCGCTACGTCATCACCCTGGACAGCGATACCATCCTCCCGCCGGGCAGCGCGCTCAGGCTTGTGGGCGCTATGCTCCACCCCCTGCAAAAGCGCCAGCGCGTGGACGGGCGCATGCGCGGCGTAAGCGTGATCCAACCCCGCATGGAAACCGCCGCCCATACGGTGGGCTCCGTACTGGGCCTGCTGTTGGGCGGCAGCGGCGGCGCGGATCCCTACAATGCCCTGATAGCGGACTTTTCGCACGACGCGCTGCGCCGCGGCACCTTCATGGGCAAGGGAATCATCGACCCCAGGCCTTTTTTGGACGGTACCGAGCGCAATATCATTCCCGGATGCGTTTTGAGCCACGATCTTTTGGAGGGCGAGCTGACCGGCTGCGCCCTAACCAGCGATACGCCGCTGTATGACGGCCATCCAAAGGCCCTCAAGGGGTTCCTGTACCGCCTTCACCGCTGGACGCGCGGCGACTGGCAGCTTCTGCCTTATCTTGTACCCCTGTTCCCTACGCGCGCGCCAAGGGGCGTTCTTAGCGCCGCCTCCAAGCACAAGCTATGGCAAAACCTATTGCGCAGCTTAATTGCGCCGCTGCGCGTGCTCCTGATCGCATATGCGGCGGCAACGGGGCGCGCATGGCTGCTGCTGTGCGTCCTGATCGGCCCGGAGCTAGCTTATCTCCTGCCGCCCAGCGCGCAGGGCATGGCCGCGTTTTTTTGCCGGCTCGCGGTGTTGCCCTGCGAGGCCGCCATGCAGGCGGACGCTATTGCGCGCACATTGTACCGTCTGTTCTTCAGCCGCCGCAATTTGCTGGCCTGGACCACCGCGGCGCAGCTCTCGCGCCCCAGCGGCAAGCCGCCTATGCTGTTTTTTTACATCAGCATGGTTTCGGGCGCGGCTTTAGCGGGTTTTTCGCTGCTGGGAGGCGGGGCGCTCGTGCCCGGGCTTATGCTTGGCGCGCTGTGGGTTGCCTTTCCCTTTGCGCTGCCGTTTTTGGAGCAGCCCTACGAGCAGCCCCAGCGCCCCACAGGCTATATGCGCGAGGTGCTAAAGCGCCTAGCGGCCTGTACGCTCACATTCTTTGAAACCGCTATCACCGAAAGCGATCACGCCCTGCCGCCGGATAATGTGCAGATCGAGCCCAACAAAGGCATCTCCCACCGCACCTCTCCTACGAATATCGGCTTATACCTTTGCTCGCTCATCGCTTCGGAACGTTTGCGCCTTCTCTCCCCGGACGAGATGGCGCAGCGCATGGCCGATACCGTAAAGACCCTCGAGGCGCTTGAGAAGTGGGAGGGCCATTGCTTCAACTGGTACGATACCCGCACCCTAGAGCCATTGGAGCCCCGCTTTGTATCCTCCGTGGACAGCGGCAACCTGGCCGTTTCCCTGCTCACCTGCGCCCAGGGCGTGCGCGTGCTCATGCCCGAGCTTAGCGCCTGCTGGCACAGCCTGGCCGCCCGCCTGGATGCCCTGGCCGAAAACATGCGCTTTGCCGCCCTGTTTGATACGGAAGCCGAATTGTTCTACATCGGCGTGCATCCTGCGGATGGGTCGCCCACCCAGGAGCATTATGACCTGCTGGCCAGCGAATCCCGGCTGATGAGCTTTGTAGCCATTATGCTGGGCCAGGCCCCCGTCAAGCACTGGTACAGGCTGGGCCGCCTGTATACGCGCACCCCGCATGGGCAAACGCTGCTCAGCTTCAGCGGAACCATGTTTGAATACATGATGCCGCTGCTGTTCCAGCCCGTGGTGCGCGGCACGCTTTTGCACCGCGTGCTCACCAACGCGCTTCAAACCCAAAAGGCCCACCGGCTTGGCGGCGTGTTTGGCGTAAGCGAGAGCGGCTACTATGCCTTTGACCCCAACCTATTCTATCAATACAGGGCGTTTGGCCTGCCGCGCCTGTCGCTGGATAGCGAGCGCCGCAGCGATGTAATCGCGCCCTACGCCACCCTGCTTGGCATGCCGCTAAACCTTAAAGGCATGTTCCACAACCTATTGCGCCTGCAAGCCCTGGGCCTTCAGGGGCCGCTGGGCCTGTTTGAGGCGGCGGATTTTTCACCCGAGCGCACGCAGGGGCAGCCCATGCGCATTGTGCGCAGCCATATGGCGCATCATCAGGGCATGATTCTGTGCGCCGTCTGCAACGCGCTTGAGGAAAACTATATCGCCACCCTGTTTTCCTCGCTGCCGCGCGCGCAGGCGTACCGCCTACTTTTGGAGGAGCGCCCGGGGCGTGGGCGCGGCCTTGTGCGCCACCCGCTGCGCCGCACGGCGCGGGAGCCCGCCGCCTCTGCCGCAGGCATGCAGCGCACGGCCGATCCCCTGCGCTTTCCCATCGACGCGCATCTTCTGCACGGCGCGGGCACTACCTGGCTCATCGACGCGCAGGGCAGCGGCTATGTAAGCCGCAACGGCGTCATGCTCACCCGCTTCCACGAAAGCTGCCATCTGCCCAGCGGCATGCGCTTTTACCTAAGGGATTCTAAAAGCGGTTCGTATTGGAACATCACCGACCCTTCCCTCACCAGCGCCGTCACGTTTGAAACCGCGCAGGCCGTTTTTGCACATGAGCGTTTCCAGGTGGAAACCACGCTGCGCCTGTTCGTAAATCCCCTGGACGGCGCAGCGCTGGCCTGCGTCACGCTCAAAAACCAATCGCCCATGGAACGCATGATGGAGGTATGCAGCTACTTGGAACCGGCGCTCGCGCCCCAGCGCGACGATGCGGCGCATCCCGCGTTCCAAAACCTGTTCATCCGCACGGAGCGCATGCAAAAGTATGGCGTGCAGGCGCTGCGCCGCTCGCGGGAACCCAAGGAGGCCCCGCGCCGCCTGTGGCACACGATGGCCACCAACGCTTCGCTCACCATGGTGCGCGTGCAAACCGACCGCACGGCCTTTCTTGGGCGCGGGCGCACCTTTCATGCTCCCCGCGCGCTGGAGCTGCCCATCAGCGCAACCGCCGACACGCTGGGTGATATAATCGAGCCCTGCCTGAGCGTGCGGGGTCAGTTTGTGCTGCCGCCAAACGGCCAGCTGCAATTTGTATTCGCCACCCTCATGCCCGGCGCAAACGAAAAGGCCAGCGCCTTTCTGGAGCGCTATGGGCAGGCGGACGTGGCTCTGCGCTGCTACGAGCCCGCGCTCACCCAGGGGCTGGTCACCGCCCGCTATTTGGGCCTGACCCCCGGCATGCAGGCTGATGTTTCGCGGCTGGTAGGCGCGTTGGCCTATGCGGGCCAGCCCATGCAATCCCGCTACGCCGCTGAAAACACGCTGCCCGCAAGCGGATTGTGGAGCCTGGGCATCAGCGGGGATTTGCCCATCCTTCTTCTGGAATGTGAAGAAACCAAGGACCTGTCCCTGGTCAACCTGCTTTTCAAGGCGCATGCATGCTACCGCATGCACGGCCTGTGGACGGATCTGGTGCTTGTTGTCACCAGGCCTACGGGATACGGCCATCCTTTCCGCGACCGCCTCAGCGACATGGCGCACGCCTGCCACAGCCATGAGCTTATCGGCCGGGAAGGCGGCATCCATCTGTTTGACAGCCTTACCGGCGAACAGTTCGCGTTGCTGAAGGCCTCCGCGCGCATCGTGCTCTCCACCGCCGCGGGCAGCCTTTCCGATCAGCTTCACGCCATGCAAAGCGGCGGGCGCGCGCGCCCGCTGTACCTGTGCCGGCCATCCACGCAATGGAAAAACGTGCTGCCCGAAACGGACGGGCTGCTCTTTGAAAACGGCTACGGCGGTTTCACCCGCGCCGAGGGCAATTACCAAATCACGCTGCCCCCCGGCAGGCAAACGCCCGCGCCCTGGTGCAACCCCCTGTGCTCCCCGCGCTTTGGCACGCTGGCTGCGGAAAGCGGCCTGCTGTTTACCTATCAGGGCAACAGCCATTCCGGGCGGCTTACCCGCTGGCCCAACGATAGCGTAACCCCGCGCGGCGAGGAAACCTTCTTCCTGCGGGACGAGCGGCATCGCCTGCTTTGGTCCCCCACGCGCCTGCCCTTGGGCCACGGCATGCCGGTGCGCATCACGCACGCCCCGGGCGAAACCGTGTATGACAGCTGCGGCTACGGCATTCAATGCCGCCTGCACTGCTATACCGATTTGGAAAAGGATATCGGCGCGCGGGTGCTCCACATCAAAAACCTGGATCAGGAGGAGCGCGCGCTCACGTTGTTCCACACCTGCCTGTTTGCCTGCGGCCCTGCTGCAAACAGCTGGCAGCTCACCGCCCTTTCCCACATGGAGGACGGCATTGTGGCCGTGCATCCCGCGATGGAGGGCGTCGCCTGCCTCTACGGCGTTGATCCCGCGCCCGCCTTTAGCACCACCATGAGCGCCGGGGCCTTCCAGGGCCTATGGAGCATTGCGCCCAGCGCGCTCAGCTGCTATGAAAACCCGCCCAGCGATTCGGGCGCCGCCGCAGTGCTTGCCTATACGCTCCATCTAAAGCCTGGCGAAGCCTGCACCCTAACCAGCGCGATTGCCTACGGCCAGTCCCGCGCGGCCCTGGAGCGCGCGCTGGAGAGCTTCCGCCGCGACGGCGCCAGCCTACGGCTGCATGCCGTTCGCCAGTACTGGGAGCAGCGCCTTGGCGTGTTTCGCTTCGACCTGCCCGATCCCGCGCTCTCGCTTATGCTGGGGCGCTGGCTGCCGTACCAGGTACAGGCCGCCCGGCTATGGATGCGCGCGGGCTTCTATCAGGCAGGCGGCGCTTATGGCTTCCGCGACCAGCTGCAAGATATGCTCGCCCTGCTGTATACCCAGCCTGACGAGGTGCGCGCCCACCTTCTGGAATGCGCTGCCCATCAGTTTGAGGAAGGCGACGTGCAGCACTGGTGGCATGCGCCCCGCTATGGCGTACGTACCCGCATCAGCGATGATAAGCTGTTCCTGCCCTATGTGGCGGCCCTCTATGTGGAAGCCACGGGCGATACGGCCCTGTTAAACGAAGCCGTGCCCTATCTGCATGCCCAGCCCCTTGACGAAACGGAGCAGGAGCGCCTTTTCACGCCCGAGGTATCCGAGCTTAGCGAGCCCTTCCATCAGCACTGCCTAAGGGCCATTGACAGCGTCGCGCTGGGCGCGCACGGCCTGCCCCTGATGGGCAACGGCGACTGGAACGACGGCATGAATCACGTAGGCGGTGAAAACGGCGAAAGCGTATGGCTGGGGATGTTCCTTTGCGAGGTGCTGCGCCGCTTTGGCGCCCTGCTGCCGGGCGAGCAGGCGCAGCGATTAAGCCAGCGCCGCGAAGCCCTGCTATCCGCGTTGGACCGTTATGCCTGGGATGGCGCGTGGTATTTGCGTGGCTGGTATTCGAATGGGACGCGCCTGGGAAGCGCCGTTTCCCACGAGTGCCGCATTGACGCGCTTCCCCAAAGCTGGGCCGCGCTGTGCGGCGTTTCACGCGAACGCAGCGCCCTGGCCATGGACAGCGTTTGGCGGCTGCTTTTCGAGCGGGATATCGGGATTCTAAAGCTTTTTACGCCGCCCTTTGACGGCGTGGAGCAGCCGGGCTATATCGCGGGCTATCTGCCGGGCGTTCGGGAAAACGGCGGCCAATATACCCACGCCGCCTGCTGGGCCGTTGCAGCCTTTAAGCAGCTTGGGCAGGAGGAACGCGCCTGGGAGCTAGCTGGCGCCCTGCTGCCCGTGCATCACGCGGCCACAAAGCAGCTAGCCCTGCGTTACCGCGTGGAACCCTACGTGCTGGCGGCGGATATCTATTCCAATCCACAGCAGCGCGGCCGGGGCGGGTGGACTTGGTACACCGGCAGCGCCGCATGGTACCAGTATGTGGTTCTCCATCGCCTGCTGGGCTTCCACAAGGAGGGCGCTACGCTGCGCTTCCAACCCGTCGCGCCCTCCGCCTGGGATGAGCTGCGCCTCACCTACCGCTACGGCACGGCAACCTACCACCTGCGCGCCGCCCGCGACTGTCCCTTTCCCTCAGCCGATGGGGAGCAGCTAACCGACGGCCGCATCCAGCTTAAGGACGACGGCCGCATACACGAGGCGGTTTTCCCGCTGCGGTAAGCCCGTTTTCATCCTCCAAAAAAGCGGGACGCAAAAAGGCCCTGCGCGGTTCTCCTCCAACCCGCGCAGGGCCTTTCTGCCACTTTTATTCCACGGTCACGCTCTTTGCCAGGTTGCGCGGCTTATCCACGTCGCAGCCGCGCGCCACGGCCATGCAGTAGGCAAACAGCTGCAAGGGAATCGCAGCCAGGATAGGCGAAAGCAGCTCATCCGTTTGGGGAATCACAATCACTTCCCCGGCGACGCTGCGCACCCTGTCCGCCAAATCCTCGCGGCAAACGGCCACCACCTGCGCCCCGCGCGCCGATACCTCGCGCAGGTTGCTAAGCGCCTTATCCGTAAGCGCCGGCTGCGTAATGGCCGCGACAACCAGCCGTCCGCGCTCCAGCAGGGCGATGGGCCCATGCTTGAGCTCGCCCGCCGCATACGCCTCGCTAAAGATATAGCTGACCTCCTTCAGTTTGAGCGCCGCCTCCATGGACAGGGCATAGTCCATGCCGCGCCCTACAAAGAACACGTGCTTTTTTTGGCTGAGCATGCTGGTAAGGCGTTTCAGGAGCGTTTCTGTGCCAAGCGTTTCCTGCGCCTTTTGGGGCAGCTCCTCCAGCGCGTGAAGCAGCTCCAGCGCGCGCTCCCGCGACAGGCTGCCGCGCAGCTCTCCCAGCGCAATGGCAATCATCAAAAGCATTTCGGCCTGGGTTACATACGCCTTGGTGCTGGCCACGGCAATCTCCGGCCCGGCGTAGGTGTACAGCGTGCTTTGCTCGCCTGCCTCCCGGGTGATGGTGGAGCCAACCACATTGCATATGGCCAGCACGCGCGCACCCCGGCGCTTGGCCTCGCGCAGCGCGGCCAGCGTATCCGCCGTTTCCCCGCTCTGCGATATGGCGACGAACAGCTCGTTCGCCCCCACGACCGGCTCGCGGTAGCGGTATTCGCTGGCGATATCCGCCTCCACGGGAAGCCTGGCAAGGCGTTCAATGGCATATTTGCCCAAAACGCCCGCATGGTACGCCGTGCCGCAGGCTACAACGCTAATTTTTTGAAGGCTGCGCGCCTCCCCAGCCGAAATTGGCAGCCAGCTGTAATCGCCCAAAAGGCTGCCTTTTCGCGGCGCGAAGGTGTTTTGCAGCGCGGTGGGCTGCTCATGAATTTCCTTGAGCATGTAGTGGGCGAAGCCGCCCTTTTCCGCGCTGGCCAAATCCCAATCCACATGGAACGTGCTGTGATGGCGGCTTTTGCCATACGCGTCATACACGCTTAGGCCTGTGCGGTTCAGCATGGCGATCTCTTTATCCTCCAAAAAAATCACGTCGCGCGTATGGCTCAGAAGCGCCGGTATATCCGAGGCAATAAATCCCTCGCCATCCTTCATGCCAATCACCAGGGGGCTGTCGTTGCGGGCGCAATACAGCGTATCCGGCTCGCGGTCGCAAATCACGCCCAGCGCATAGCTGCCCTCCAACATGCCCATGGCCTGCAAAAGCGTCCTGCGCATATCGCCCTGATACAGCAGGTTTAGCAAATGCGCAATCACCTCGGTATCCGTCTGGCTTACAAAGCGCGCGCCCGTGCCTTCCAGGTAGCCGCGCAGCGCCTCATGGTTTTCAATAATTCCGTTATGCACCACGGCAATGCCGCCCTGCACATCCGTATGCGGATGCGCGTTTAGGTCGCTGGGCTCGCCGTGGGTTGCCCAACGCGTATGGCCTATGCCTATATTGCCTATGGCCGGCTGCCCGTCCAATAATCCTTTCAGGTTTTCCAGCCTTCCCTTGGCCTTGCGCACATCTATTTTTCCATCCGGCCCAATAACCGCCACGCCCGCGCTGTCGTACCCCCGGTAAGAAAGCCTTTCCAGCCCCTCCACCAGCACAGGCGTGGCCTGCTTTGGCCCAATATAGCCTACGATTCCGCACATAGCGCGTACCTCCATTTAAAAATATGTATCAAAACGTTTTATAACATATCATTTCAACTTTTACTTGTCAACCCCTAAAAACACCTCCAGCGGGTCAACCGGCCTGCCGTTTTTCCAAATTTCCAAATGCAGATGCGGCTGCGCGTCGCTTTCGTTCAGCACGCCGTTGCCCAAATGCCCCAGCGTTTGCCCCTGGGCGACAGGGTCGCCCGCGCGCACGTATCCGGCGCTGCTTAACCCTGCATACACGCTTTCATATCCGTTTTCATGGCTGATTTTCACACACAGGCCCAGCTCGTTATCCTGCCATACCTCTTCTACCGTACCGGCGGCGCACGCCTTCACCACTTCGCCATATTCCGCCTGCAAATCAATGCCGGGGTGCACCCGCCAAACGTTGCCCTTGGCAAAATACTGCGGCTCGTCAATATCAAAGTCGCGGTCCACAAAGCCGCTTAACGGCTGCGCAAAGCGGATGGGCGCTTCCGTAGGGACCGCGATACCGGCCTGCGCGCCCTGGCTTTTGATCAGCTTTTGCGCTTCCTCCAGGGTTTGGCTGTTCTGCGCCCCGCCGGCCGCGAGCGCCTCGGATGGCTCAACGGGGTTTTCCTCCCACTGGTCGCGCCAGTAAAATGTGTACAGCGCGCTTATTACAATCACCAGTACGCAAACGCCCATTACAATATAAAACCCCTGTTTTTCCATCAGGCGGTCATAGCGGGCATACGCGCGCCTGACGCCCTGCCAAAAACGGTTGTTCTGCATTGCCATCCCTCCGGGCATAGCCTTGCCCAAAACGGCGCATGCTATTCTATTTTTTCAAGCGTCACACCGGGATAGTAGTGCGTAAGGATCTGCGCATAATCCGCGCCGTCCGCCGCCATACCGTTTGCGCCGGCCTGGCTCATGCCAACGCCGTGGCCATAGCCCCGTTGGTGAAAGGTAACGCCGTTTTCATCCGTTGAAAGGGAAAACCATGTGCTTCGTAACCCCAGCGCGCTGCGAAAGGCCGTTCCCTCTATCATCTGGCCGTTAACCTGCATGCTTTTTACGCGGCCTGTATCCGTATATTCCCAAATGGTAAGCGTGCGCTTCACCTCATCCGCGCTAATGGCGTCGCCTCCCAACGCCTTCCCCAGCTTTTCGCCGATTTCCTTGTAGGTAAGCGTCAAATCCTCCTGGAAACCGCGCGCATCCTCCTCCCCCAGGCTTTCCACGCTTACCAGATACGGCACGCTTTGGGAGAACACGGTTTGCGCATCCTCCGTCCGCCCGCCGCTGATGGCGTGATACACAACGGTGATGGGCTGGCCGTCATAGGTCATAAGCTCGTCCCTGGTATCTTGCGCCGCGGCCACAACCCGGCCGCGGTACGCCTCGTATTCCGTTCCCCATCGGGCTTTGCATTCATCCGGCGTGGCGTAGCCCTGGCAATGCGCGCTGTCCGTGCAAATATCCGCGCCCTCGTGCAGGGCGCAGCCGCCGCCTTGCATCTGCTTCACGGCGCGCGTGCGCGCGGCCACCGCCTGCGCCTTAAGCGCCTCCATATGGTATGCGGCCGGCATTTCCGCCGCCACAACGCCGCACACATATCCCTCCAGCGTCATTTGCACCAAGCGGTTCTCCCCGGTCATATACACGTTGATATAAGCGTCGCTCCCGCCGCTTGCCAGCTTTTCCAGGGCTGCCGCGTCCGCGTCCATCCCATCCTCACGGATGGTTTGCGGCGCAGCCTTCTCGCCCCCGGGCAGCCACAGGCGCAACATGCGCGCCATGCGCGAAGGCAGCAGCACGCGCGCCTGCCACAGCGGCGTTTGAACCTCCCGGAACTGCTCCGCGCTCAGTGGCGCGCCAACCATTCTCCATAGCAGCGCAAGCGTCAACAGTAGTACGGACAGCCAAACCGGCGGATAGCCACGCCTCATACGCATCCCTCCACGGGCAGGATATGCAATCGCCTTTTTCAAAAGAACAGGCAGGGTTTTGCACCGTTCATACGTTATCATGCACAGATGGCGAATCCTGCCAAGTGAAAGGAGCCAAACGAATGATGAAGCGTATCCTGGCCCTGTTGATCCTTTGCCTGCTCGCGGTTCCGGCCTTGGCGCAGGCCTCCGCGCTCAGCTCCGGCTCCACAGGGGACGAGGTGGTTGCCCTCCAGCAGCGCCTGGCAGAGCTTGGCCTTTCCACCGGCAGCGTGGACGGCGTTTATGGCAAGCAAACCGCCTCCGCCGTAAAGGAGGCGCAGCGTCTGCTCATCGCGGCGGGTTACGAAGTGGCCCTAAGCGGCAAGGCGGATCAGGATACCCTGGCGCTTTTGTATGATGAAACCGCCGAAGCCGCCCTGCGCACCCTGCGCCGCGGCAGCAAGGGCGAGCGCGTGCGCGATCTTCAGTACAGGCTGATTGATCTCAAGCTGCTTTCCGGCGCGGCCGACGGCGCCTATGGAAGCAACACCGAGGAAGCGGTACGCGCCTTCCAGCGCTATATGCTCAAGCAGGGCGCAACCGGCATTCAGGAGGACGGCGCGGCCACGCCCGCCCTGATTGACCTTCTCATGGGCGACCTGAGCGCCTACGGCTTTGCCGACCCCGCGGATTTTGACGAGAGCAATCCGCTTTCCCTAACGCCTGATTATCTGTACGCCAAGGCCTGCATACTTGTAGACGCGCCAACAGGCAACGTGCTGTTTGAAAGCGCCGCGGACGAGCCGCTTCCTCCTGCCAGCACCACAAAGATCATGACGCTTCTCCTTGCCATTGAGCAGGGCGGCTTGCAGGAAACCGTCGTCATTCCCGAATGCGCCAAGGATGTGCCCAAGGACAGCTCCCTTGTGCCTGTGAGTGTTGGGGAGCAAATGCGCATGCAGGACTTGCTTTACGGGCTTATCATTCGTTCCGGCAACGATGCCGCCAACGCCGTGGCCGAGCTATGCGCCGGCAGCGTGGAGGCCTTTGTGGAGCGCATGAACCAACGCGCGAAGGAGCTTGGCATGGCAAACACGCGCTTTGCCAATCCCCACGGCTATCACGACAGCCAGCATTACACCACCGCCCGCGATCTTGCCATTCTCACCCGGCAGGGCCTTACGGACGCGGCCTTTTGCCAAATCGTCACCTGCCTTAGCTATACCATGCCCGCAACCTCCCAAAGGGGCGAGCTGGTTCTTCAAAATACCTATGAAATATTTGACCCCGCCTCGCCCTACTATATCGCGGGCGCGGCGGGGGTCAAAAGCGGCTATACCTCCAATGCGGGGTTTTGCTATGTGGGCGCGGCGCAGCGCGACGGGCGCACGCTGATCGCCGTTATCCTGGGCGACGCAACGCGCAACCGGGGCTGGACAGATCTCAAGCGCCTGTTTGCCTACGGCTTTGCGCAGCCTTAAGCGCCCTGCCCGGCGGCCTTTTGCGCGCGCAGGCTGCGCAGCGTCCAAAAATAGGCCGGTATCAGAAAGATATCCGCAGCCAACCATGCCGCAGGGTCGGACAGGCATGCCGCAGGATAGCCAAAAGCCGGCACCAGCACCATGCCTACCGTCGCGCGCGCCGCCATCTCAAATACGCCCGCGAAAACCGCCTGCTTGGTAAAGCCTAGGCCCTGTATCAAAAACCTTAGCACGTTCACCAGCACCAGCAACGTATAGCTGGAGCTGTTGAATTTCAGATACAGCGCAGCATTTGAGATGGTTTCCGCCTCAGAGGCGTCCACAAAAGCCTGTACCAAATAACCGCCAAGGAAAAACAAAATTCCAAACGCGACCGCCGCATAGGAAAATCCAATCCAAACGCAGCTTTTTACGCCCTGGCCAATGCGGTCCAGCTTGCCCGCGCCCACGTTCTGGCCGCCGTAGGTAACCATGGTGCTGCCCAGCGCGTCAAACGGGCAGCAAAACAGCTGGTTCACCTTGCTGCCCGCCGCCACGCTGGCCACATAGCCCGAGCCAAGCCCGTTGACCGAAGCCTGCATGATAATGCAGCCAATAGCCGTGATGGAATACTGCAAGCCCATAGGTATGCCCATGCCTATCAGGGTCTTAAAGCACTGTCCATCCGCATGCCAGTCCGCGCGGGTAAGCACAAGCACATCGCAATGGCGCAGGTAGTTCACGCACAAAAGCATCGCTATCCCCTGGGCGGTCACCGTGGCCCAGGCCGCGCCCGCCACGCCCATTTTGAATACCAGGATGAATAGCAAATCCAGCCCAACGTTTAGCAGCGAGCAATACAGCAAATACAATACCGGCGTGCGCGAATCGCCCAGCGAGCGGATAATGGAAAAAAGCACATTATAAAGGAACACCACCGGAATGCCCAGAAAAATCACAAAGATATAGCCAAACGCGTCCGCCATGATATCCTGCGGGGTATGCATCCAAGTCAGCATTTGCCCGCACAGGGCGCAAACCAGCGCCGTTACCGCCAGCGAGAATAGGATTGACAGCAGAATGGCGTTCACCACAAAGCGCTTGAGACCCTGAAAATCGCGCTCGCCAAACTTCTGCGCCACAGGAATGGCAAAACCGTTGCTTACGCCTATGCAAAACCCAAGCACCAGGAAGCTGAGCGACCCTGTGGAACCCACGCCCGCCAGAGCCGAAACGCCTAAAAACCGGCCCACAACAATGGTATCCACCATGTTATATACCTGCTGAAGCAGCAAACCAAACAGCAGCGGAAAGAAAAAGCCAAAAATCAGCTTTGTAGGCGAGCCGTTGGTCATATCCCTCGTGGTTGCTCTGGCCATAGTGACAGGCTCCTTTCAGGCTGGCTAAAGCGCTTTTACGCTTCTAACGGCATAAAAGCGCTTGCCTAACAGCGGCACAGTATACGCTTGTTGCGGCCAATTTGCAATAGGCCGTTTTTTCCCTTTTACGCCAAGGACGACATGCCTTTCCCAAGCAATGAAATTTAATATTTGTAACGCGAACCCTGCCGCCTTTTTTTCCATCTTGTGTTGTAGAAAATGCAGCCGGATGGAGGAAACCGTATGCAAAAGAAAACAGCCCTTGTGTGCCTGGCCTGCCTTATACTTTGCACAAGCGCAAGCGCCCTGGCCGGCGAAGTAACCGTTACCCTGGGCGGCGACTGTGTTTTGGGCACTCGCGAGGAGTGGAAAAAAGACCCTGAAACCTTTGATACCCTCATTGCCGAAAAGGGCTACGGGTGGTGCTTTTCAAAAATCGCGGAGCCGTTCCAAACCGACGACATAAGCCTAATCAACCTGGAAGGCGTGCTGCAAAGCGGCTCCCAGGGCCACCAGCGCGGCAAGCAATTTACCTTCCGGGGCGACCCGGCCTATACCGCCATCCTTACCGAGGCGGGTATCGAGCAGGTGAATATCGCCAACAACCATTACATCGATTTTTCCCGCAGCGGCCGCGAAAGCACACGCGCCGCGCTGGAGGCGGGCGGCATTGGCTTTAGCGGCTATACGTACCGCTCCATCGTAGAGGTGAACGGATATAAAATCGGTTTCGCGGGCTGCCGCGAAACCACGTTTCTGGAACGCAAGGCCCCTATGTATAACGACCTGAAATACCTCAAAAAAGCGGGCTGCGACGTAATCATCTACTCCTGCCACTGGGGCAAGGAATACAGCCCCACCCATAACCAAACGCAAATCCGCATGGCGGATTACGCCATCAAAAACGGCGCGGACATCGTGGTGGGCACCCATCCGCACTGCGTGCAGGGCATTGATGAGCGCGGCGGCGGCGTTGTTCTTTGGAGCCTTGGAAACCTTGTTTTTGGCGGCACGCATGATATGACCACCTTCGACGCGCTGGTCGTTCAGGCGGTGCTCAGCTTTGAAAACGGCAAATACCAGGGCGTAACCCTAAAGCTAATGCCCGTTTTAACCTCCTCCGACCGGCCTCGCAACAACTTTCAGCCCGAGTTTGCCACCGGCGGGGACTACGACCGCATCATGCAGCTGATTCAGGATGACAGCACGCTTCCAATCGGGCCGGAGATGTGGTTTGAGGCGAAATAGCCTTTCTGGCGGTTATGCCAGGAGGCCGCTTTTCGGATTTCCGGCGCCGGCTCGCTTTTGCAAACTGGTTTTCCTATGGCGCCAGCAAACGCAGCCGGGCTGCCCGCGAAGGCAAACCTACCGCTCCTCCCCCGCAAGGGGCAAAATCACCGAGAAGGTTGTGCCCGCGCCCACCTTGCTGCGCACCTTCAGCTTGCCGCCGTGCGCCACCACAATAATGCGCGCGATGCTCAACCCCAGCCCGTGGCCGCTGGTTTGCGCCTTGCGCGCCTCGTCGCAGCGGTAAAAGCGGTCAAATATCTTTGGCAGCTCCTCCGCGGAGATACCCGGGCCCGTATCGCTCACAGTAAGGATGCAGCCGCGCATATCCCGCCTGACGCCCAGCGTAATGCTGCCGCCAGAGGGCGTGTACTTGATGGCGTTATCCAACAGGATGCGCATCAACTGCTTGATCATGTCTTTATCGCCGTTGATACGCGCGTTTTGCGCAGGGTTCAGCTCAAAGCGGTGCGCGCTGGACAATAGCTTTGCCTCGCGGTGCACCTCGCTCATCACCTCCAGGGGGTCGAATACCTCCATTTCCAGCATGAGCGTTTTTTTATCGTGCCGGGCGAGGAATAAAAGGCGCTCCACAAGCTCCTTCATGCTGGCGGCCTCCTGCGAAATGGCCGCTATGCCCTCGTCCAGCACCTCCTTATCCGTTTTTCCCCATCGCTCCAGCATGCCCACATAACCCTGGATTACCGCAATAGGCGTGCGCAGCTCATGGGAGGCGTCGCTTACGAACTGCTTCTGGCTGTTGTAGCTTAGCTCTATACGATCCAGCATGCCGTTAATAACCAGCGCCAGGTCCTTAAGCTCGTTCTTCGCGCCCTCTACGCTAATGCGGTCGCTAAGGTTGTTGGCGCTAAGGGTGGCGGCGGTTTCCGCCATATCGGTAATGGGCTTGAGCACCTTTTTGTTCAGCCGGTTGCGGTGGCGCAAAAAATAGCCCACACGGTACAGGTCCGCGCAAATCAGCGTCCAAAACAGCACTGTGCCCGCAAAAATCAAATCGTCGATGCGGTAAGCGCCCACCAGCCCGCCCATGGCCGTATCCGCATACAGCATCAGGCAGCTTTCGCCCTTCAAATCCAACTGCGACACCATCAGCCCAATGCGTTCTCCCAGGCCGGGCAAGCCGCCGTCCAGCGGCTGCTCCAGCAGATAGGCCCGCGCGAAGGGCAGGTTTTCCAGCTGCTCCACGGTATAGTTTCTGCCGTCCGCGGGCTTCATCAGGCTTAGCGCATCCAGCGCCTGGCTGGCCTTGGGGTACTGCGTCATGCCCAGCACGCCCAGCGTTATAACCAGCATGGGAACCGTGGTTTTGAGCAATTGCCCCGCATAATGCAGCGCGATGCGCAGCGTCAGCGACAGACGCAGGTTGCTAAGGCCCTTTACCAGCGCGCTATTCAGCGCCTGCGAAAAGCGGTTCAGGGGGCTTTCGCGCCTGGGCTTTTTCTTGGGCTCCGCCCCGGCCTCGCCCAAGGGCCAGCTATCGTCAATCGCCGTAATAGGCGGCTGCTTTTCCTCCCGCTCCAGGGTAGCGGTTCTATGCTTATGCTTATTCATAGCGGAACATATAGCCCACCGCGCGGATGGTATGGATGGTTTTGATGCCGTATTTATCGTCAATCTTCTGGCGCAGATAGCGGATGTACACATCCACAATGTTGGTATCGCCCGTAAACTCATAGCCCCACACGTTGGTAAGCAGCTCGTCGCGCGTTACGGCGCTGCCCATATGCTGCCACAGGTAGTTAAGCAGGTCAAATTCCTTTTTCGTCAGGGTGATGGGCTCGTTATCAAAGCTGGCGCTGTAACTTGCGGGCTCTATGCGCAGCTTGCCCGCGGTGCGCGCGCCGGTATCCGCCGCGCGGTCCACACGGTGCTTTTTCAGGTTCACCCGGATACGCGCCAGCAGTTCCTCAATGGCAAAGGGCTTGGTCATATAATCGTCCGCGCCCATATCCAGGCCCATCACCTTGTCGCTCACATCATCCTTGGCAGTGAGCATGATAATGGGCACGTCGCTGCTCTGCCGGATGCGGCGGCACACCTCTATCCCGCTCAGCTCCGGCAGCATCAAATCCAAAATCATCAAATCCGGCTGCCAGCTTTCACACAGGCTAAGCCCCGTGCGCCCGTCATGCGCTGATTGCACCTCATACCCCTCGTGCTCCAATTCCAGCGTCACAAAGCGGGCAATCTTCGTTTCGTCCTCCACGATCAGAATTTTGCTCATACGCGCTTCCTCCCAGCCCATTATAACAGAACGCGCCCCGGCCCCGCAACGGGGCCGGGGGATGCGGGGCTACTGAATATCCGCCTCGTGGTAGCCGTCGCCATCGTCATGCACATCCACGCTGCCGCCATCGGGGAACTGCACGTTCACAGGGCGGGTTCCGCTGGGCGCGCTTTCAGTACGGGGCTGGGGCGCGGGGCCCTCCTGCCCGGCTTCGCGCCGCGGCTCGTCCTTGCTTTGGGTAAACTGCTGCGCAAAGCTGGAAACCGTATGCTGCACATTGCTCTTGGCGTTTTTGACCACGCTGTCAAAGGTTTCGGTGGAAAAATCGCCGCAATCCCTATCGATGGTGATGCGGTAGCCCAGCACCAGCGAGGCGATCAGCCCCACCACCAGCACCTCCGGCGCGGTGGCCAGCACAAACAGCAAAAACAACGAGCTCAGGTTCGCCACGGTCGCTTCGTTTTTCTTTACCTTCATACGCAGGCGGTAAAGGAAGTTAAACACTCCTTTGGCCCCCTTGTGATTCTTCCCGGACGCTTTGTCTGTTTGAATGCGGCCGTTTTTTTCCAAATCTACAAGCGCGCGGGCCAGGCTGCCGTTGTGGTATTCCAGCAGGTTTACAGCCTCCTCATAGGAAATGCCGCTCTTTTGCCGCAAAATCTCGATATCTTCAATGGTGTACTTTGCCATTCAGGCCGCCTCCTTACGGGAATCGCTTCCCTTGTTTACGATGGTATGATACCACAAATCAGCCTGGCCTGCTTGAGGATTTCCAAAGAGGTTTATGAGAATTTGGTGAGATCAAAATTGAATTTGACGCTTTGAACACCATTTGGTATGATATGGGGCACAAAGGCCGCGCCCGCGGCTTTGCAACAAAGGAGGATTGCTTCATGGCTTTTTGGATCATGACGGACGCCTGCTGCGACCTGCCCGCGTCCTATACGAAGGCGCAAGCCTGCTTTCGCGTAATGCCCATGGCTTACCAGCTGGATGGCGCGTCGGAGATGATTGACCCAATGGACGCGCAACCCGAACAAACCGCCCACGCTTTTTACGAGAGGCTGCGCGCGGGCGGCATGGCCACCACCTCGCAGATTAACCAGGCGGAATGGACGGACGCCTTGCGCCCCTTGCTTGAGCAGGGACACGACGTGCTGCTTTTGGTGTTTTCCAGCGGCTTAAGCGGCACCTATACCGCCGCGCAGCTGGCTGTAACCGATCTTAGCGCCAAATACCCCGGCCGCAAGCTCTATGCCGTGGATTCCCTTAGCGCCAGCATGGGCGAGGGCCTGTTTGTGCACCATGTGCTTTGCTACCGCGATGCGGGGCACGATATCGACGCTTGTTATGCCTATGCCGCCGAATTGGCGCGGCGCGTTATCCACTGGTTCACCGTGGACGATTTGCAGTTCCTGCGCCGTGGCGGGCGCGTATCCGCAGTGAGCGCCTATGTGGGCGGCGTGCTCAAAATCAAGCCTGTGCTCAACGTGGATCCAAAAGGCCACCTCATCGCGCGTGAAAAGGTGCAGGGCCGCAAAAAAAGCCTGCGCGCCCTGTATGATATGGTCGAAAAATACGCCGAGAACCCCGCCGGTCAAACCATGTTCATCAGCCACGGCGACTGTCCCGAGGACGCCGGCTGGCTGCGCGATAAGCTGTCCAACGGCCTGGGCGTGAAGGACATCCTGGTTTCGCCCATCGGCCCCATCATCGGCGCGCATTCCGGCCCGGATACCGTAGCGGTGTTCTTCCTTGGCCGCGACGCGGAAGGCCGCCTCAACGCTCCGGACTGACGCCTGCAACGGCGTATGCCCTTCTAACGAAAAACGTTCGTTTGCCTTATGGCAAAGGGGCGCAAGCCAGCGGCCTATCCGCCCGGCTTGCGCCCCTTTTTGTCAGCCGCCCTCCATGGGGCGCTTATTTCCCTGGAAAGCGGCCTCTTCTGTCAAAGCTGACGATCTCATATTCCATTCCTTCCGAATCCTTGAAAAACATAGCATAATAGTCAGAACAGTATTCGGGATAATATTTTGGCTCATGCACGATTGTGGAGGGCAGGTCCCTAATTTTTGCGTAAAGGCTATCCACCTCCGCGGGGCTGCCGGCATGAAACGCAAGATGGTGTAACGCGCCCGCTTTTCTTCTGCTCGTCTTTTCCCCTTGATAGGCTTTTCTTTGATTCACAAGCCCAATGGACAGAGCGCCGCTGTGATACTCAACAATGGTATATTCATGCTCGGGTACGCAATCGCGCTCCTTTTGCGAAATATCAAACCCCAACAGGGGAAGAAGCCGGTCGTAATACTTCTCCGCCCGTTCAATATCCTCAACCGTAATATGAATATGGTCAATAACTGGTTCCATGCCCTTTTCCCTCTCCCGCAAAGCAAAACGTTCATTTCCCTATCGCGTTTCCCGCCGCGCCGTCCCCTGCGAGCGATTTTGAAAATTTGAAATGGAAGTTGCGCATCCCTTCCCGCTCGTAAAACCAATGCGTATCTGCACGCAGCTGGTTGCAAGCTGCTTCAATTTGCGCGCAGCCATGCTTTTTGGCTACTTCGCGGGCAATCGCAAGCATTTTCTTGCCAATTTCCTGGCCCCTGTATGCCGCGTCAACCGCAAATTCCATAATTTCCGCAATCGCTTCGCAATGATGCAGCTGTTTTTCAAACCGCAGATTCAAAACGCCAACAGCCTTTCCATCCCGTTCGCAAATCAGGCAATCATACCGTCCGCTGCTTATTTGCTCTTGAAAAATCGCAGAAAACCGGTCAAACGGAAGCTCTTTCCGCTCCATTTCGCAAATAAGCTGATAAACCCTTTTGCAATCACCGCATGTTGCCTCCCGATACACGAACGCGCCTCCCCTATTGCTCCCAGCTCGCCGGATTTTTGGCAAGCATACTCTCCATAAAGCTTGGTAAATAAGAGTATAGCAACACCGGCCATAGCGTGCAATACCTTTTTCCCAAAGCCAATGCGCCCGGCTACCGCCGGGCGCATTGGCGCAAGTCCTCTAATCCAAATGCTATTGCCCCTTTCGCGCCTGCTTTGCCTTGAGCAGCGCGTCCGCCGTGTGCTGGGCCTCCTGCTCGCGCGCCTGTTTCTTTGCCACGCGCGCCTTGGGCGGCTTTACGTTCCTGGGGCTGCGCCTGGGCTGCGTCCGGCGGCTTGGGGGAGTGGCTCGTCCCAAAAGCTCCTCCCATGGCAGCTTGCGCAGCGCAATATCCATAAGCAGCCCTATTAAGGCGAGCACGCACAGCGGGCCCCGCAGGCTTTGGCGCGCCGTGGCGCGTTCAACAGGCGTTTGCCAAAAGTCCGCCGCGCCACTAAGCCTGCGCCCGCACGTTTGCTCCGTCAGCCTGCCCAGGCTTTCTCCCTCGGCCTGCAACAAATCATATTCCTGCGAAAAACCGCGCACCGCGCCGCCCTCCTGCGTATGCGAGGTTCCATCCTCCTGCGTATAGGTAACGCGTATGGCATACGCGCCTTCCGCCGCCGCGGCCAGCTGGCCCTCAAACCGTCCCGGCGCGGTTTCCTCCAGGCGGAGGGTCTGCCGCGTGCCGTCCGGCAGCACAACCGCCGCCTCGGCCCGGCCGCCTTCAGCGCCCTCCAATGAATAGCAAACGTTCAATACCTCCCCGTTTGCCTCGCTCTCCAACGCGCCGTCCCTGTCCGCGCCGGGCAACGCCTTGGCAAGCATCCCGCCAAAGAAGAGCGGCGCGTCCTCCCAGCGCAAAAAGCCGTTTGTCCACGCGCCCTCCGCGTCGCTTGTCCAGGCAATCGCCTTGCCAGCGCCCACGTTCCACCAGGCCAGCAGCGGATCCTCCGTATCGCTGGCAAGCGCCACATGCGCCGTGGGCTTTTCAACAGTCGTCAGGTATCCGTCCACACTTGGAAATCCCGCAAAATTCGTAAGCTCCGAGGTTTCCGTAATCACCGGGGTAAAGGTGCGGTTTTGCACATAATTCCCGCCCACCATCAGGGTTTCTTTGGTAAAGATGCGCGGGATGTTGTCAAACTCGCCAACGGCGTAGCTGCGCCCGCCGCCCAATGTGGATAGCAGCTGCATCAGCCTGCTATCCGCGCCGTCGCCCACGGCCACGGTGGTCAGCGTAATTCCCGCCTTTTGCATAGCCAGGGCGATATCCTCAAAGCCGCTGTCCGCAGGCTCGCCATCGGATAGAAAAATCACGTGCTTCTGCGGCGCTTCCGATTCCATCAGCGTTTGATACGCCTCGTGCAGCGCGGAATAGAACGCCGTGCCGCCGTCGGCGCGCAGCGTGCCAATTTGGCTTTGAATTGCGCCCAGATCAGCCGCGTTTTGGAAGGGAACCACCCACTTGGCCGTATCGTCAAACCCAATCACGCCAATAAAATCATGCTTGCTAAGCACCTCAACGGCGCTCATGGCGGCTTCCTTGGCCACCTCAACGCGGGTGGAGCCAAACTGTCCCGCCGTCATGCTGCCGGATTTATCAATGCAAATTATCAACGCCAGCGCGGGCATGCGCTGCTTGTCCCGCACGTCGATGCGCACGGGCAAAAGCGCTTCCAGGATGCTTCCACGGTAGCCGCCCAGCGCATAGCTGCTATCGCCGCCCAGCGCCAGCAGGCCCCGGCCCAGGGAGCGCACCGCCGCGTCCAGCGCCTGCCATTGGGCCTCGCTGGCCGCTTCATAGTCCACATTGTTCAATAAGATCGCGTCATAGGGCAAATAGCCCTCCGCCGAGGCTGGCAGCTGCGAGGGGGAAATGGTTTCCACCCGCATACCTGCCGCCGTAAACAGGGCGTTTGCCGTGCCGCCCTCGCTCACCATCAGTACGGCGGGCGCGCCGCTCACGCGCGCGTAGGCGGCCGCGCTGTTGTTGCGCGCCTGCGTATCCTTTGTGCTTACAAGCCTTGCCTCGTAGGTTACAACGCCCGTTTTCAGCGCTTCCACCGAAAAGGCAAAGCGGTTTTCGCCTTTTTTCAGCTCCACCTCCCGCGTAGCCACGGGCTCCCCGTTCTGGTACAGCACAAGCGTCGCGTCCATATCCGCGTTCGCGTCCACCAGCACGCGCAGCGGCACGGTTTGGCCCTCATACGCCCCGGCGGGCGCTTCCAGCCGGCTTACCTGCGCGTCAGCGCCCTGCTCCTGCGCAAGCGTGAGCACATCCACACGCACGCCGCGCGCGGCCAGCATGTCCACGGCCGCCTGGCTCGCCTCGGCCTTTCCATCCGTCACCAGCGCCAATCCGCCCGCGCCGTTATCCGGCAAAAGGGCTGCCGCCAGCCTTAGCGCGGCGTCCAGGTCGGTGCTTTGCGTGTTCACGGCGGCATGCACGCCGGTAAACGCCGGGCTTTCGCTCATGGGCGTTTCCACCATCGCGTCGCCGCCAAAGGCAATCACGCCCGCCTGCTGGCCTTCAGGCAGGGCCTGAAGCGCGTCAAAAACCATTTGCTGTTCCAGCGCCACAATGCCTTTTGCCGAATCCGATACGTCCAGCAAAACCCAGCGCGCAGCCGCGCCGGAGCCTGCCAAAACGGACGGGCCCGCGATGGCCAGCGCCATCAAGGTGCACAATACCATGCGCATGCCAAGCGTCGCCCTCCGCTTTAAGGTAGCGCTTCCCAGCCTGTACCGCCTATCGATGAGCCAAACCGCCGCAAGGCCCGCAATCGCCAAAAGCAGCGCCCAAGGATGCTCAAATGCCAGTCCCACGGCGGCTTACCCCCCATTCTAACAGCATCACGGCAAACAGCGCCGTAAGCAGCCACACCGTCCACTCGCGCCAGCCGCCAGCCGCATCGCGCTTTTGCCCATCGCTTTCGGGCGGCGCAGCCTGCCGCGTATCATATTCCGCCGCAGGCGCATGCAGCGCAAAGGCCGTTTCACGCCTGCCGCCGTCCTCCAACGTTTCTACAAGCATATAAACGCCTATCTCGCCCGTGTCCTCCAGCGCGCTTCCCTCAAGCGCCGCTTGCTTCCCGGACGGCGTTTGCACGAAAGCGGAAACGCAGCGCGCATCCAGCGCAAAGGCCACGCTTTCGCCGCAGCCTGCGTTTTCCACAGCGGCGGCCGTATCCGGCAGCAAATACGCCAGCAAATTCTGAATCAGCACGGGAAAATCCGCCTGAAGGGGCAGGTTGCTCTCATGCAAATCAAAAGCAAGCGCAGCCGCGCGCCTTCCGGCCTTGTTTGAAATGGAAAGCAACGCGTCGCCGCCGTTTAGAAGCACGGGCGTTCCGCCCGCAAGCGGGCGGTAGGTTTTAACCGCCATATCGCTTAGCAGCAGGTTTTGGCATAGCGCGGCCGCCTGATCGCCCGTGCCTGCGCGCAGCGAAACGCCGGCGCTCTTTTCTTCTCCAGGCTGAATATCCAAAACGGCCGACGACGGGTTGACCGCCAGCACGGCCCCCGTTTCAGGAAGGGTTTCCGGCAGCGCGCCGTCATAGATATACAGGTCGTACCCATTTGCCGCCAGCGCGTCTGCTGGCGAGGCCTTTACCACTTTAAGGCCCTGCCCCAGGGCCAGCGCCCGTTCCAAAAACACGTTGCCTTCTGTAATCAGCAGGGCGGTTTTCTCCTGCTGCGTCTGGCTAACCGCATAGCGCGCGTCGTCCACAGCCAGCGCGTCGCCTGCCGAAAAGCGCGCCTCCACGCGCTGCGCGCCATTTGGTATGGCAAAGCGCACGCCCTGGCTTTCACCGCCGGTAAGATACACGGTGCGCACATCGCACAGCACGCCGTCGGCAAGGCATTCCAGCTCCGCCTCTCCATCCATGCCCCAGGCAGCTACGCGCGCAAAGGCCGTGCCGCTTTCCGGCTGGATGCTCATGTCCAAAACGCTGCGGTTGGGCATGGGCTGGCCCACGCCCATCACATTCACGTTTTCCGCCCTCACAGAAGCGTCGTCCGTATAGACATAAATTTGCAGCTCCGGCAGGTCGCGCTGCATGGCGCTTGCCAGCGCTATCGCGCCCGATAGGCCGGCCCCGCCGTTTTCCGCCTCAAGCGCCTCAACGGCCTGCCGTACCAGCGCATGGTCGGCGCTGCGCGTAACCCGCTGCTGAAGCGCGCTTCCCGCCGCAAACACGCTTACCGCATCCTGCTCATGCATGCCGTCCAGCAGCTCCAGCGCCTGCCGCTTGGCTTCCTCCAGGCGTGAAACGCCCTGCTCGTTCACGGTTTGCATGCTGGCGGACAGGTCAAAGATAAGCACCGCCTCGGCGCGGCTGCCGCCCAGGGTAACAGGACGCATCAGCGCAAGCGCAATCAGCGCAACCATACACAGTTGCAGCCACAAAAGCAGTTGATTTTGCAGCTTTTCAAAGGGCCTGCTCTGCCGCGTGCGCTCCTGCGTTTTGCGCCACAAAAGCAGGCTGGGCACAGGTACGCGCTTTGCTTTCGTTTTTAGCAAATACAGCGCGATAACCGGCACAACGCCCAAAAAGGCCCATGCTCCCGCCGGGTTCAGCCATTCCATTTTGCCTTTTCCCCTCTTTCCTCAGGCGATCAGCCCGGCCCGGCTTAGCTCGCGCAGCATTTGTTCCTCAAAGGCGGTTTCCGGCACGGTAAAAAGATGCGCAACCCCGTGCGCCCGGCAGAAGGCGGCGGCCTGCGCCACATAAGCGCGTGCCGTATCCCGGTAGCGCGCGAGCAGGTCATAGCTGGCGGCCATGGGATACCGCTCGCCCGTTTCGCTGTCCACGAGCTCCACGGCGCCTTCCATCTGCGGCTCCCACTCCTCTTGGCTAAGCAGGTGCAAAACGGCGGTTTCCTGTCTGCGGTACATAAGCGAGCCGACGGCACGCTCATACCCGTCCTCGCTCAACAAATCGCTGATGAGCACGCTCATTCCACGCCCCGGTGCAAGCGCAAGGCGCGGTACCGCCTCGTTAAGCAGCGTCCTGCCCGAGGGCTGCGTATCGTCCAAAAAGCGCGCCAGCTCGGGATAGCTGTGCCGCCCCCGCAAAGGGCGCGTATGCCTTTCGCCCCCGTTTGCAAGCGCATATACCGTTACGCGGTCGCCGCCGCAAAGGCACAGGTAACCCAGCGTTTGCGCAAGCTGGCACGCCGCCTGCCACTTGCCAAAGCCCATGGAGGCGCTCGCATCCACAACCAGGTTCACGCGCTGCTCCTGCTCCTCCATAAACAGCTTCAAAAACAGCCTGTCAAAGCGGGCGTAAGCGTTCCAGTCGATCCTGCGGATATCGTCGCCCGGCACGTATTCCCGAAAGTCCGAAAACTCCACGCTGCTGCCCAGCGCCTTGGAGCGGCGCAGGCCGCCGGAGCCGCCCGAGGCGGGATGCCGCATATGAAGCGCAAGCGCGTCCAACCGCTTCAAAAAGGCGTCGGTAAGCATGCCGTTTCCCTCCTTAGCCCCGCGGCAGCGTATGAAGCAGCCCGTCAATCACGTTTTCGACGGTTTCGCCCCGGGCCATCCCCTCAAAGCTAAGCGCAATTCGATGCCTGAGGCACGCGGGCGCAACCGCCTCCACGTCCTCAAAGGCCACGTTGTAGCGCCCGTTCATCAGCGCGCGCACGCGCGAGGTCGCCACCAGCGCCTGCGCCGCGCGGGGGCTTGCGCCAAAGCGCACGCAGCCGCGCACGGTTTCCGGGCTCTCGGGCAGTTCGGGATGCGTGCCCAGCACCAGGCGCAGGGCAAAATCGCGCACGGCCTGGGCCATGGGCACCTCCTGCGCCACGGCCCTTAGCTCCAGCAGGGTTTGCGCATCCGCAACGCGCTGCGCGCGCGCCGTTTGCGGCACGGTGGTCAGCCCTACGATTTCTGAAAGCTCCTCCAGCGTGGGAAACTCCACCAGGATTTTGAGCATAAAGCGGTCCAGCTGCGCCTCCGGCAGGGGGTAGGTGCCCTCCTGCTCCATAGGGTTTTGGGTCGCCAGCACAAAGTAGGGATCGCTAAGGGCGTGGGTTTCCCCGCCTACCGTAACGGAGTGCTCCTGCATGGCCTCCAGAAGCGCCGCCTGCGTTTTGGGCGTAGCGCGGTTAATCTCGTCCGCCAGCACGATGGAGGCAAACACCGGCCCCTTGCGAAAGCGAAAGGCGCTGCCTTCCTCGGTTTTCACCAGGATGCTGGTGCCGGTGATATCGGCGGGCATCAAATCGGGCGTGAATTGAATGCGGCTGAACGGCAGCTCAAACACCTGGGAAAGCGTGCGTACCAGCCGCGTTTTTCCCAGGCCCGGCACGCCCTCCAAAAGCACGTTGCCGCCCGCGATCATGGCGGTGAGCAGCTGCTCCACCACCCTGTCCTGACCAATGATCTCCTTTTTGATTTCATCCCTGATTTGCTGCACCTTTGTGTAAAACGCCTCTATCTGCTGTTGGGGAATCATGATATGCCTCCTCTGAAAGCCTTATTGCGCCAGCGCGTCAAAATAATCCTGCACCCATTTTTGCGCGTAAGCGGGCAGGTTCGCGCTTTGGACGGCCTCCACCGCCGTTTGCTGGTATTGGGGCAAAGCCTGCCGGTAGGGCACGCTGCCATCGGTACTGCCTACGCCGGCGCCCGCCTCCGCCTCGTAAATCTCGCCCTCGCCCATGGGCCCGCGTTCATTCACAGTTTCACCGCTGCCGCCCAAGCGGGTGGGGTCGTAAATGGGCTCATAATCCGCGGTTTTCAACTGGGGCGCAGCCTTGCCCGCCGCGCCCGCGGCCGCCTGCGCCAGGCTGCTGCCGCCGTCCTTGTCGGAGCTGCCAAGTCCCGCCCCCGCGCCGGAGCCCGCCTGGCTATGCCCGCCTGTGCCTGCGCCGGGTTGGGAGCCGCTCTGGCCCGTTCCCTGCGCGCCCGCCTGCATGCCGCCCTGCCGGGCTGCCGACGCGGCCGCGCTGCGCACCATACCGGCCAGCGCCAGGGCCTGTGCGCTTGCGGAGGTTTGCCCCGTGGCGGCGGTTTGCAGGCTCGCCAGGGCCTGGGCAACGTTCCCGGCGCTCATGGCCTGCGCCGCGCTGCGCAGGCTGTCGGCCGCCGTTGCCGTGGTTGCCTTAGCGGCCGCCTGGCTCAGCTGGCTGGCCGCCGTCTTAAGCGTTTCCAGCTCGGCCTGGGCCGCCTCGCTGTTTTCATCAAGCAGCGCCTGTGCCAGGGCGTTCAGGTTCGCCGCCCTCATCGCGTCCAGCGCGTCCTTGGCCGTGCGCTGCTGCAAGCCGCTTACCTTGCGTTCGGTCGCGTCCACGGCGCTCAGGGCGTCGCGCATGTCTTCCGCGCGGCGCAGCTCGCTGGAAAGCTCTCCTAACAGCCTGCGCAATTCGGGCGTTTCCGCCTCCTTCGCATCCAGTTCGGCCGCGCCTTCGTCCAGCTTTTGCGCCTGCTTGAGCATTTCCGCATGAAACGCGGCCCTAGCCTTGATCGCCTCCGCCTGGGGGTTGGGAATAAGGCAGCTTGCGCCCAGCAGGCAAGCGCAAGCCAGCGCGCCTATCCAGGCCAGCCTTGGAATTTTTAGGCGCATATGGCGCTTCGGCTCCAGCTCGCGCAGGCTTTTCAGCGCATCGCCACGCTGCAATTGGGCCATCGGCGTATCGCATCCGTGCAGCATAACCGCCGTTTGCGCGCGCGCCTTCAGGCCCAATGCGTCCGCCTGTCTGGCCGCGTCCAGTTCCGTAATGGGCCACAGCCAGCTCACCAGGGCAAACAGCAAAGGCGTTGCCGCCAGCACTCCCAGCCCCCAGTATATCGCGCTGGGAAATACCCATAGAAAGGAGGCGATGCGCGTTAGCACCAGGCACACCATGCCGGCAAACAGCCCGTACATGGCCCATTGAAACGTTCGCTGCGCGCGCATGCGCCGCTTGACAGGCCCAAGGGCCTGTTTCAATTCACTCATGCCTTGCGTTTTCCTTTCGGTTTTCTATTCTTGCGCACGCGCATATTCAGCGCCGCAAGCCCCGTCAGCGCAGCGGACGCGACGGCTAAAAACGCCATATGGTATAGCGCGCATTGATCCAAATGCAGGTAGGGCCGCGTATTGCCAAGCGTGTAGCTAAACTGCCACAGGTGGTTTTGGAACAGCTTGGTTTGATCCTCCAACAGGGAAAACAGCCCCAGCGCCGGGCTGATGGTAAAGGAAATGGGCGTGTACTCGATCATGTGCAGCTTCTGCCCCGCAATGTTCATCGCGTCGTAGAGGTCGCCTATGCGCCTTACGTCGTGCGCCAGCGGAATCAGCGTTACCAGGCCAAGGCCAAATACCGCCAGATAGCTAACCACCGTGGCCGTTACCGTGCGCTTGAACAGCGTGGAGCAAAACAACCCCACGCAAAGCGCCGCAAGCGCCGTCAAAAGCAAAAACGCCACGCTGGTAAGCACCTGCACAAGCGTCGCCCCGCCGGTAAGCAGCACCAGGGAAAGCATGGGCATGGAGCAAAGCACCATCAGCGCCAGAAAGCCAAAGCTTTCCAGCAGCTTGCCCAGTACCAGGCGCAGCGTTCCCGTGTTGGTTACCAGCAGCAAATCCAGGGTTTGACGCTCCCTTTCGCCGCTGATGCTGCCGGCGGTCATGGCCGGGGCCACCAGCACCATCAGCCCAAATTGCAGCATCACAAGCAAAGCATAGCCAGTTACGCTCCCGCGCATATCCGACAGGGTGACGGTTTCGCCCACAAAGGGCGCATATACGGCCAGATACGCCGCAACCGCCAACAGCAGCGCATACAGCGTAAGCAAGAGCGGCGTACGGATGGAGCGCATGCGCCTGCGCGCCGAAAAGGCCAAAATGGGATTACTCATCCTTGGTCACCTCCATAAACACCTTTTCCAGGTTGAGCGGGGCGCGGTGAAAGTCCACCAGCGGCACGCTTGCGCAAAGCTGCCTGATCAGCCCGGCGGTTTGATCGTCATCGCCTTCAAAGGCCACGTTCAGCTCGTTGTCCGCCTCGCGCCCAACGCCCGTTACGCCGGGATACTGCTTAAGAAGCGTAACGGCGGCCTCCACGGCCTGCGCGTCCGCGCCGGCGGCCAGGCGCAGCCTAAGCGGCGCGTTGCCGCTCATATGCGCGGCCAACGCCTCCACCGAGCCGGAAAACACCAGCCTGCCGTGATCAATAATGGTGAGCGAGTCGCACATTTCTGAAAGCTCCGGCAGGATGTGCGAGGAAATAAGCACCGTTTTACCCAGCTCCTTGAGGGTTTTCAAAATCCCCTTCATCTCCGCCCGGGCGCGCGGATCCATGCCGGAGGCGGGCTCATCCAAAATCAACAGCTTGGGATTGTGAATGAGCGCGCGCGCCAGGCACAGGCGCTGCTTCATGCCGCGCGATAGCAAATCCACATAGCTGTCGCGCTTATCCGCCAGGTTCACCAGCTCCAGCAGGCTATCGATCATATTCATGCGCTCGCGGTAGCCAAAGCCATAGCAGCGGGCATAAAAGTCCAGATACTCCCAGCTTTTCAGCCGGTCGTACACGCCAAAAAAGTCAGGCATATATCCCATCAGGCGGTGAATCTCACGCGGCCTGGCGGCCACGTCCACCCCATCCAGCGTAGCCGTGCCGGACGAGGGCTTCATCAGGGTTGCCAAAATGCGCATGGTGGTGGTTTTTCCCGCGCCGTTGGGCCCCACAAAGCCGTGTAGTTCCCCCTCGCCAATGGTCAGGCTTAAATGATCCAGCGCCAGGAAGGAGCCGTAATAGCGGGTCAGTTCGTTCAAAACCAGCATTATTTCATCCTCCCATCCATGGTCAACACAGGCGTGTCCACATCCGCATAATCCTCGGTCGCGCCGTAGCGTTCAAAGCGCGCGTACAAATAGCCGCCGTTTAGGTAATCCTCCAGCTTCAGCGCTTCCGTTTGGGTAGTCGCCTGGCCGTTGCGGTCGCGGGTATACAGCTTGAACGCGTCCCATTCGCCGGTATGCGCATTGTACAGGCTCACCTTGTAATCATAATAGCTGTACCTGGGGGAAATATCCATGGCGCTTAGCGCTATGCCTTCGGGAAGCGCGCTCACATCAAAGGCGAAGGCCGGGCTTTGGCTCAAAGGGAAGCTTTGGTAGCGGTTGCTGGCAAGCGCCTCGCCCACGGAGGGCCTTGCGCCGCTGTCCAAAACGGCGGTGGAAACCGGGAACGCGCCGCGCAAAAACCGCAGGCTTCCATCGCTGGCAACGGGGTTGTAGCGCAGCTCCGCGCGCACCCCGCCATACTGGGCAGAGCGCTTTACCGGCTGCCCGTCAAGCATAAGCTCCAGAGCGTCCAGCCCGTCGCTGAAGGCCATGTAGAAAAACCGGCTTTCCAGGTTGAAATCCACGTTATTGAGCGCAGCGTACATCAGCCCCCGCCGGATGTTGCGCTCTGTGCGGATTTGCGCGTCCTTTTCCTTCTCGTCCGTTCCAAGGAAAACCTGGATAAAATCATACTGTGAATAATTCTGCCTGTCCTGCGCAGCCAGCAAAGCGCCGTCCTTTACCACGTCCTCGCGGGCGCGCTGGCCGGCCGGTTTCGCCTGCGGCAGGGTCGTTAGCTTCACCGTGCGGCTTTGGCCGGGCAGCAGGGCGGGTACGCTGGCAAACCCGTATTCCGAAAGGAAAATGCCCTCGCTCAGCGCAAGCTGGCTGCCATTTGTAACGGTTGCCACCAGGCTTTCGCCATCCCAGCCGCACTCGCCGGATACGCCGCTCACATCCTGCGTAGGCACATCCTGCATTACAAAGGCCTGCTTGGCCCATACCCCAGCCTTGGGAAAGGTGACGCTTGGCTGAACGCCGTAGGTGCAGGTATAGCGCAGCTCCGCCGCAGCCTCCTGGGCATTGTCGTCCGACGGCATGTAATAGGAAATGGTATTCGCAAGGTCTACCGTTCCTTCCCTGGCCCCAACGGTGAGCGCCTCGTCCTGCGCCTTGGCGGCCACCACGGCGGTAAAGCTTTGCGTCACGCCGTCCTCATCCACGGCCGCAAGGGTGTAATGCACGCCTATGGGCTCGCGCAGGGGCAACGCGCCGCTCATCAGCCATATGGCAAGGGAGGCGGCCACGGCCAGCGCCGGTACGCTCAGCCACATCCATTCGCGTTTATCCAGCTTCTTGAGCAGCGCATAGCTGCCAAAGCCCACCAAAGCTACAAATACGGCGATCACCGCCACCGGCCACAGCATCTCGCTGCCGTTGGGCACGCCCATTGCGTCCGTAATGCCGGTATCCACGTAGAAGCTGCTGTCCGAATAGCTTCCCTGCGCGCGGGCGTTGATGATGGCCTTGTAGCGGGATTGGGCGTAGGTAATCAGCATCCTTTGCCAAATCACGTTCTTCCCAAGCCAAACGTTCAGCGGCTTTTCCGAGAGCGCAAAGGAAGCCGTAATCACAAAGCCGTTCTTAACGCGGCTTACGTCCGCCAGGGGGGCCGCGCCAACGGCCTGCCCGCTTGCGCCCTTGAGCGCCACGGTGATCACTTCCTGGCCAAGCGGCTCACCCGTTACCCCAAACAGCGAGAGCAACTCGCCGGTAGGGTCGGGCGTATGGGCCAGCTCTCCCGCCGAAATACCTGTATACTGCGAAAAGAAGGGAAAGCCCGCAGCAGCCTTCGCGCCGCCGCCCACCAGCACGACGCCGCCGTCCCGAAGCCACTTGTCCAGCGCCTGCTTTTGAGCGTCCGAAAGCGCTGTCAAATCCACGCCGTCCACGGCCAGCATATCAAAAAAGCGCAGGCCTTCCGCGTCGGAGGGAAAGCTTTCCAGCGTCAGGGGAACCGTAGCCCAATATTCATTGCGCGCCAGGGCGTCCGATGTCTTGGTGATGTTCATATAGCCAAAGCCTTGCGCATCGCTGCCCATAACGCCCACAATCAGGCTGGCGGGATTGAGGAAGGCGGCGGGCTTTACCTCCTGCTGCGCAAGAATTTGCCCATCCTCCACCCATTTCACGTTATACGCCTTCTGCCGCTGGGTGAGCACCACGGGAACCGTTACGTTTACCGTGCTCCCAGCCGCTACGGTCACGGGCAGCTCGTAGCGGTCAAATTGGGTTTCGCTGCGGTTTACGTCCACAACCACCTTGCCGTCCGCATCCCCGCCGTGATTGGTAAGGCGCACGGTCACAGGCAGCCTGCGCACATAGGTAGCGTTTCCGTCATACCCCATCTCCGCCTCCAGCTCCATCCCGGACGCCGCCAGCCCCCAGGCGGGCAGCAGCATTAGGCATAGGGCCAGCGCGGCCCGTTGTAACCATTTCATTGGCGTTCCTCCTTGCCGCGCCAAAAGGCGCGCGTTTGGGATTCCTTTATGGGAACGGATGGAGGATGGTTTTTCTTCCCATAGAAACAGCTATTTCGAAAAATGCTTGTAACAAAAAACGGGCGCATGCCGCTTGCGGCCGCGCCCCAGGCCGTCGAAAAAGCTCGCCTGCGGCGATCTTTTCCGCCGAGAGTTGCGCC
>OLGB01000501.1_pt1 | contig 56380 bp, 54 predicted proteins | sample 1605691 | NCBI WGS metagenome assembly OLGB01 (sample SAMEA3888925, study PRJEB22519) | human gut metagenome | biome: human gut; feature: human-associated habitat; material: faeces | place: Denmark | collected 2010
TACGTCGGTATGTGGCACTGGTAGTTTCAGTGCCCGTACCGCTACGCACTCAATGAGCGCAAGCGCCCACGAAATGCAAACTTTTCTTTATGATTTACGAAGCCAAAATCCGCCCACCGCTCATCCTTCGGTACTTTTTGCGATTACCTCATCCACACTTACAACCTCCGGTGCTTCAAGTGATGTTTCTTTTGCATCCGCGGCTTCTATAGGGTCTTCCAATTCTTTTTTCTCCTCATCGTCCCACAGCGAATCATACTTTTTCCGTTCTTTAAGCTTTGCCATCATCTGTGCGTTTTTCGCCATCTGATACAAATCACTGTCGAATTCCATAAGTTTTTTCTCGTCCGAGCCGGGAACGATATCCCCGTGGAACATGCGCATTGCCACCGCAAGAATTTTACCCATTTCCTTATAATAATCCCCTTCTGCTTCGGCATTTTGCTTTGCGCTTACCATCTCACGCTCAGCATCCCATTTGTCCATAAACTGGTGAATGAAATCATCATAAATCTTCTGCTGGTCTTTCACCGCATTGTACTGGAGTTCCAAAACCGCTGCCTGTTCCCCAAACAGTTTGTCTCCTTCGGGAACACGCTTTATCAATTCCTTCGTCTCATTTAGTTTTTTAGACAATTCAAACGCCGTCGAATTGTACTGCTTATGTACTGCACTGAATTTATTCCGCAGTTCTCCTAACGTCGTCATGCAAACACCTCCTTGTGTTCTTTTCGCAAATCCATTTACAACATATCTGTAAGTATATTATCGGCAGTTTTCCCTCATAATATTACAACTTGACAAATCTGCCCCTTTCGTACTAGAGTAAGCATAGAAATATTTTTATTAAGGAGAAATCAAAATGCGTTTTGTTATTCAAAGAGTAAAAAATTCAAAGGTCACGGTAAATAATGAGGTCATAGGTCGGATAGGTAAGGGTTTTATGGTGCTTATCGGCATTTCAAACGAAGATACGACCGAAACGGCGGATAAAATGCTCCGCAAGCTGTTAAATATGCGCATATTTGAGGACGAAAACGGCAAGACGAACCTTGGCTTGCAGGACGTTGGCGGCGAGCTTCTGCTGATATCGCAGTTCACGCTGTATGCGGACTGCCGAAAGGGCAACAGGCCATCGTTCATCAACGCAGGTGCGCCCGATATGGCAAAAAAGCTGTATGAATACATAATCGAAAAGTGCAAAGAGAGCGTTGCCGTTGTTGAGCAGGGCGAGTTCGGCGCGGATATGAAAGTTGAGCTTCTCAATGACGGACCTTTCACTATAATCCTTGACAGCGATGATCTGGCTTAAGCTGATGCGCAGTCAGATTTTTCGTCAGATTGTATAGAAATTTCGCAGGTATACTGTCGTATGTCAAGAAATTTATGTGCAAGATGACGTAAAATCTGCAAGCAGATGAGGTGCTAAGGCTTTAGCCGGTGGTTTTTAGAGGTGACCTTAAGGAGCTTAAAGCCTTCGTGGTTGTTTGAAAAAGAAAAGTGTTCAATAACAATAACGCCGTCTGAATCAACAGCCGCAGCTACATAAGTTTTACCTGCCTTGTAAAGTTATTTGGTACTGTTTTCGTGCCACTTAGTTTTATTCCCGTAAACTTGCGTGAGATTAAAATTCTTTGACTTATCCAGCTATAAACATTGTAAATAAAACTGTGGCTTTACACTCCTTATAGTAGTCAAGCTACAGAAAAAAATTAAAAGTCCACAGCACCTGTTTTATTATACCACAAATTTGGAAAGGAGAGTATGATTTAGGCTTTACTATATCATACAAATGTATATATGGAAAAGGTGACAGACCCGAATGAAACGCCAAATAATTAAATTGACTTTATGCATAATAGCAGGTGTTTTAATAGTGGTCGGTATTTTCTTTTTAATAACAGAACCGAATCATGGGCGTAAGTACACAATACCTCTAATTGACGGAATGGTAATTCAGGCTGATCCTCCTGCAAAAAAACTGCTGAAATATATGGAGGAAAAGTATAACAAGGAATTTACGCAGGTTTATGTTGAGCCAAACACCTATTCAGATGAATGTCGGCATCATGATTGGGGTTCTAAACTATGGGGCTTTTATCATAATGGGATAACTGTATCAACATCAGGCAGTGACGAATATTATCACGTTCGTGATGATTATGGTACATATCTTGATAATTACGGCTGTTATCTAGTGAATGAAGAAGCTGAACAAATTCTTTATGATAAAATTTCATCTGTAGTTAGTGATGTCAAGGTATCATGTTTCCCGAGGGATTTACAAAGCAAAGAATTACCTGCTTTTATGACGGCAGAAGAATATCTTGCTAATGCTGGCAAATGGTTATGTATAGTAATATGTGGAGAGGGGGAAAATGCAGAGAAGGATTATCGAAAAATATGTGATGCATTGGGCAAAGAAAGCGGTCAAGGTTGGATGACAATTCATTATCTTGATGAGGAAACATATAACAATATTGATATGGCAAACCGTAATGTTATCATTTATAATGAAAATTATAATCGTAAACTGGAGTTTGATGTTTATACAGGCGAGCCGATGTTTATTACACCGGGGACAAAATAAAATGAAATAATTAAATTCAGCAAACATTATAGGGAATCTCTAAAAACCTCCCTCACGGCAAATTTTCTACGACTTTGCGCATCTTCTGCGTTAGCGAAACTTGAAATACATTCGGAATGTATTCCGTAGTATTACACTGCGTTTCGCTGCCTTGAAGCTGCGCAAAGTCTCAACGAAAATTTACGAATAATACAAAGTATTATTTTGTTTCGGTTTTTAGAGAACCCCTTATTTAGGTGGGACGGACAGAATATCCGCCCCATTTTTTACAAAATAATTACGCATTAAGCATTAAGAATTACGCATTGAATAAACCCTCTTGACAAATGCCTATTTATATGATATACTTTGTAGGCAAAGAAAGGGAGGGACAGCCCAATGAAGGTCGTACCATATTCAAAGGAATACAAAAATGAATTTATCGAAATGAATAAGCGCTGGATAACCGAGATGTTCAAGCTTGAGGACGAGGATATCGTTGTGCTGAACAATATTGACGAGATAGTCGCAAACGGCGGCGAGGTCTATTTCACGCTTTCCGATGAGGGCGAAGTTATGTCCTGCTGTATGCTCGAACCTCATGAGGGCGAATGGGAGATCGCAAAGTTTGCAACTAAACCCGAGTTTGGCGGAAAGGGTGCAGGAAAGCTCTGCCTTGATGCCTGCATAGAAAAGGCTCGCGAAAAGGGAATAGAAAAGCTTCTCATCGTTTCAAACACAAAATGCCACGCTGCACTTTCGCTCTACAGAAAAGCAGGTTTCAGGGAAATTCCCGTTGACAAGAACTTTTTCAAATTCGACCGCGGAAACATCGCTTTTGAAATGCACCTATAAGATAGAATTCGGAATTATTTTGCTCCGCATATTCACGATAAACTCCAAATTTTCTGTAGGGGACGGTTCCACGTCCCGCGCCGCAAGGCGTTTCATAATTAATAAAAGAACCTGTTTTCAAAGATTTTGAATTCTATGAAAACAGGTTCTTTTTTACGAAAAACAATATGTATGCCGAAAAATCGGCGACGCGATTCGGGACGGGCAATTCGTTCGCTGCAATTTTTTGTGTCCGTTTTTGCGCCCCAATTAGGCGAATCAGTTGGGTGGATATAGAATCCACCCCTACGGAATTTTGAGTTCTGCCGCAAATTTGCGGAACAAAAATAATTCCGAATTCATAATTCGGCTTAAAGGTATTTCTCCAAAGTAGGTATAAGCACATTCATATCTATCGGCTTTGCGATGTGGTCGTTCATTCCGACGTCCAGTGCGCGCTTTCTGTCCTCAGCAAAGGCGTTCGCTGTCATTGCGATTATCGGGATATTCGCCTTTTCGGGGTCGGACATTTTTCTTATCTTTGATGTTGCGTCGTAACCGTCCAGTACGGGCATCTGGATATCCATAAGTATTATCGAATAATGTCCTGCAGGTGCTTTTTCAAGCAGCTCAAAGCACTTTACGCCGTCCTCTGCGCGGTCAACTTCAAAGCCCTCCTCCGTGAGAAGCTCCGTTGCTATTTCGGCGTTGAGGTCGTTATCCTCGGCAAGAAGTATCTTCTTGCCCTTTATCTTGTTTTCGTCAAAGCTTGCGACTGCGCGCTTTGGCCGGGTATCTTCATAGCTTGCAACTCGGCACGGGATACGGAACGTAAAGGTCGAACCCTCGCCGACTTGGCTCTTTATGCTGATAGTTCCGTTCATAAGGTCAACAAGGTTCTTTACGATGCCCATTCCAAGACCCGTTCCCTCGATGCCGCTCATCGTTGTCGAGCGTTCTCTTGCGAACGATTCGTATATATGCTTCTGGAACTCCTCGGACATTCCTATGCCGTTGTCCTCGACCGAGAATTCCTGATACACCCAGCCCTCATCGGGGTGAGGATACTGCTTTATCGAGCAGTGTATCTTTCCGCCCTCGGGAGTGTATTTTATCGCGTTGCTGACAAGGTTCAGCACCATTTCGGTCACTCTTGCCGTATCGAAGAAAATATACGGACTGATGATGCTCTTTGAAGTCGTGAGGAGCTGATGCTTTTTGTCCGCTTCGGCGCGTATCATAAGCATACAATCGTCAAAAACAGTGCCCGATTTTACGGGACTTTCCTCGATAGTGACCTTTCCGCTTTCGATTCGGGAAAGTTCAAGCACATTGTCAAGGAGCGAAAGCATTTTCTTTCCGCAGACCTGAATTTTTACAAGATATCCGCCGAGCTTACCCACATCGTACATATTTCTGCCTGCAAGCTCCGCATATCCGATTATCGCGTTCATCGGGGTTCGGATATCGTGACTCATATTGAAAAGGAAAGTCGATTTTGCCTTGTTTGCGGCTTCTGCGGCAACAGCGGCATCGTTGAGCATCTGCTGACGCTCTTTTTCGCGTATTCTCTGCTTTCTCAGACCGATATAAACGCACACAGCCATAAGCGCCGCTATTAAAATGGCGATAACGGCGGTCTTTATGGTCGCCCGCTTGTTCTCATTGAGGAAAACATAGCTGTTTTCCATATCCATTTCCATACAGAGCGCGCCGATTATCTCGTCCGAACCTGCCTCACGAACCGGATAGCAGGCGGTGAAGATATGTCCCCAGGTCGTGTCCATTATCTCCTGCGAATAGATAGTTTCGCCCGAAAGTGCCGCATCGATATACGGTATCATTTCATCCTCGATATATGTGCCGGGGTAAGCGAAATCCTCCGCATCGAGGTCAAGTCCGTCAATAAGATAGATGAGCCTGCCGTCATCTCCGCGCTTTGCAGTATAGAGATAGCGCGTCGAATTGAGTGTGCGGAGCTCGTTAAGCATCTGCTGAAGCTCTTTGTATCGGTCGGTTTCCATATCATCGACAGTGGTTATGTTTTCATAGTCCTCGCGCGTGAATATATTTGAAACAAGCTTATGTATCGCATCGGAGCAACGGCTGTTCCATTCAACGTTCGCTCGGAGCATACTGTCGCTGTAGCTGCTCTGCAATATAAAAGTATAGACCGAAATAAACAGCAGCGTCATTAGCAGTACAAATATTATGCTGAAGCCAAGATGTCCCGTTTTTTGCGGATTAGTTCTGCCTTTGCTTTCACCGGAAATATTATTATCGTCCATTTTTATCCTCCAACGGGAAAATCTGCGCCTGATATCAGTATAAATTTTCAGGTTTTTCCAAAATTATCAAAGGTTTATTTTCTAATAATTATACCATAAATCTACATAAATTGTCAAGAAAATTAAGAGCCGTTCCCGACAAAATCGGAAACGGCTCCAGTCTGTTGAAAAAGTGTATTATTGAAAAAAATTGTACAAAATTAAAGTTTACGTCCACGCTTTTTAAAGGGTGGTGGGTGTCCAGAGGGCAAAGCCCTTGGTCGCCGTCCGCAGACGGTGAAATTCCCTAAACTAACAGCATAACGTCAGTTGCAATAGCGTAATCACTAACAGTTAAAAAAGGCGCAATTCACATCCAAAAACAGAAAACACAATATGAGAAATCACTCTTGTAAAGTCAATAATGTGAATTGCGCCAATTCCTATTTTCCTAAAGTAAACTATCCTCGGCGAAAAATGCGCAGAGCGAAGCGATAAGCATTTTAATCCGACAACATTTGAACGGTTGTGGGATATGAATGGTAATTTTTCTTTTAGCAATCAAGTCATAAAATTCTTTTTTGCCAATCTGCATAAATCAATATACTTTTTTGATAGACTGAAGCCGTTCCCGACAAAATCGGAAACGGCTCACATAATTTATTTATTCGTTTTTCGTATCGTCCTTAACGGGTTCGGCAGGCGCAGACTCGGCAGCCGAAGAAGCTTTGAGCGCTTTTCTCTTCTTCGTTTTCTTTATTATGAAGATAACGATGAAAGCAATTATTCCTATAAGGATAAGATATGGGAACACCGCAATTATGAAGAACAGCAGGTCTTCGAGGAAAACGAGGAATCCGCTTCCCGTTTCGGACAGCGTGTTCGCAAGTCTTTGACCGAACGTGTCCGTCTTGACGGGTTCAGCCGTGTATTCCTTGACTTCGTTTATCGTGATGTTGACGAAGGAATACGCAACATTGGTCTTGATCTCATTCATTCTTGTTTTTATCTTCGCGATCTCGACCTGAAGATTGGTAAGCTCTTTTTCGACCGAAACAGCATAAGCGTCCTCGGTGATAGTCGCGAGCAGAGATATGTAGCGCTCCTCCTTCGCTTCGTAAATTTCAAGCGTTGTGGAGAGGTCATAATACTCGCTGCTGACATTTTCAACGTAGGAGTTTCTGCTCCTCAGGTCGCCGAGTTCAGCCGACTTACTGCAGAATTCCTCATAGTCGGCGCTCGGTACACGCACCGTTGCGGAATATGTGCGCCATTTTTCCATATCGTCATAGTACCAACGGCTGTCCGAACCGCCGTCGTTATAGCTTTCATTTTCAACGAAGCCGCCGTAGCTGTCAAGGCTCTCCTTGAAATTCGCAACAGCATCATCGAATTCAAGCACATCAACGGTCATATTGCAGGTGTAAACGAGCATTTCCTTTTTGATCTGCTCGGCGGAAAGTGTGCTGCCGTCCTCACTTCCGTCAGCCAAAGCCGTATCCGATGCCGATTCAATGCTGCTGTCAGAATCATAGTATTCCTCTGCCGCGCTTGTTTCGTAGGAATAATCGCCATAAGCGGAAGCCGCATTCGATGCCTTGTCGGTCGACATACTGCTTCCGCAGGCGGTGAGAAGAAGTGCGCATAAAGCCGATGAAATTATCGCTTTTGTTTTCATTGTTTTGTCCTCCTTGAAAAGAATGTATTTGTCAACGTTAGGAAAAGCCGCTCAAAATCAAAACAGCCGTTTCCTTGGTGTGGGATTTTTGAATAATATGAGTATTTTATGTTACTCTTTTCTTATTGTACGGTCAAAGTTCATCACAAAAGAAGATATTTTGTAAATATTCTATTAATTCAAAGTAAAGTTAAGACGTTCCGAAAGCTTCTGCAAAAATTTATCTTCGGACATTTCTTCTATATCGGGCAAAGCGGAATTTTTCTTCGCACACACGGAAAAAGCATACCCGTCCGTTATTTTCGTGAGAAATTCGCAGCCAAGTTCGTTTCCTGTCACATCGAACGAATTGAAGCCTGCCGCAAGACCCTTTCCGAGCATTTTTGAGTAGGCTTCTTTCCTCGTCCATATCTCAAAAAAGGCTTCATCGGGAGTTTCGCTTTTTTCTATGAATTTTATCTCGTTTTCGGCAAAGAAACGCTTGGAAATGCCGCTCTTTCGCCGCCTTATACGCTCAACGTCAACCCCGACACGGGCGGAATCTGCTCCTGCAAACGCAGCCGCTTTCCCCGAGTGCGAAACGGAAAAATCATAGCCGTTTTCCCCGATGATAAAAGGCTTTCCGAACTCGTTTTTCCCAAATTCAAGCGAATCAAAGTCAGCTCCAAGCTGTTCGGACGCTTCATATCGTATAAGAAGCTCGGCGAAAAGCGAGCGGACTTTGTCGCCATTCACAGCCATTCGGGCGATGTGCTCACGGCGTTCCTGCGATATCAGCGGCAAAAGTTGGCTGTATTCCGCGAACGGCTTTTCTTCGTTTAAATAAAGTATAACGGCTTTCACGGCGTTCTCCTTTCAATTTATGTGTTAAATTTTTATCAATCAAAAGAGTTTCCGACTGTCCAAAAATCCGATTTCTATACTCATTGTATTAAAAGCTGTTGTTATTTTCGCAAGCTGTACAATAAATCGGACAGAAAAATAAATCGAACAAATTTTTTGTTAAAACCCCTTGACAAAGCGATACGTTTGTTCTATAATATGAAACAGAACAAAAGTGCTGAACATTTGTGCTAAAAATATAAATCGTCTGTTCAGCGTGAATTTGAAAAGGGGAAATATTATGACACACTTCAATTCAACCGCTAAAAAACTTCCGTCCTACGATTCCGAACGCTCGGGCATCACTCTTGTGAACTGCGCCCACCGCCGAAATATGCTCAAGCAGAAACTCTACGGTCTGGCTGCAACTATCGTTCCGACTGCGGCTGTTCTCTTCGCCGAGGACGTTGAGCTTCTTCTGCTGTTTGTTCCCGTAGGTCTGTTCCTTATGTTCACAAAGCGCAGTGTTCTCACCTTTGAGCAGGAATAATACTAAGGAAGCGCTGATTAATACGTTTTTGCCATTTTTTAAAATGTTTATGTCAAATTGACATTAAAGGCGTAAACTCGTACATTTCTCAAAATGGCAAAACGAACGCTTCGCTTTAATCAGCTTTTTCCTAATTTTTAATCAAAGTGTAGACAAAAAATCGGCGCAAAAGCCATTTAAACCTGTTTTCAACATCAAGCTGTTACAACAGCTACGAGCTTTTGCTTGATTTTTTGTACACTTTCAGTTTGAAAATTAGTATAAATTACCACAGTATTGATGATTGACAATGTTTTTCACATCTGCTAAAATTATATCATAAAATGTTCCTTTTTAAAAGACCATACATATAATTTCAGGAAATCGATATGAAAAAAGCCTTGTCAAAAAAATATCTTGTGCAATATATCATCATTGCGGTCATACTTGCGGTCTGCGCCGTGCTGTGCGCTGTTTCGCGCCGATATGCGGCGTTTGCGGACAGCTACCGCGATAATGTTTTTTTGAAACTGCAAGCTGTTTTCGGCAGGATAAGCGGTGTTTTGCCGTTTTCGCTCGGCGAACTGATGATAGCGATAGCCGTGTCAGGCGCAATTTCGCTTATCGCGGTGTACATAGTTCTTATGATACGTAAAAAAGGAAAACGCGGAAAAATTTCCGCTGTCTGCTCGCTCATCGTCCTGTGGATAGTCACATTCGTGATGCTGACCGAAACACTCAACTGCTTTATAATGTACCGATGCAGCAGTTTCGCATCGGTTTATGGCATCGGCGAAGAAAAATTCACCGCTGATAAGCTTTACTCGCTCGCAATGACAATAACCGAAAAATGCAACGAAGCCGAGGCGCTTATCAAGCGCGATGGGAACGGAAATATGCTCATCACCTGCGATGTTTACGCCGAAACAAAGGCGGCAATGCAGAATATTTCGTCCGAATATCCGACACTCTCGGGATATTATCCCGACCCGAAAGGAATTTTATGCTCGGGCGTGATGACGCGCTTCGACCTGCTTGGGATATATTTCCCGTTCAGCCTTGAAGCGAACTACAATAAAGATATGTATAACTCCGAGCTGCCCGAAACAATATGCCACGAGTTTGCACACCTCAAAGGCTGGATAAAGGAGGACGAAGCGAACTTTATCGCGTTCCGTGCCTGCATCGACAGCGGCTCGCCCGAGCTTGTCTACTCGGGATATATGTCCGCGCTGTCCTATCTGCGTTCAAAGGTCTACCGCGAAGCTTCTATCTCCGATGAGGACAAAGCCGCGCTTTTCTCTGCGGCGAACGACAACGTTGTTCACGACCTTGTTGAGAAAGGCAGGATATTCCGCGAGGCAAAGGAAACCAAGCTCGGCACGGCAATGTCTGTTGCTTCCGACAAAGCAATGGAAACGAGCCTGCGGCTCAACGGTGTTTCGGACGGCGTAAAGTCCTACGGACGATTCATTGATCTGCTTCTCAACTATTACTGCGGCGATAATTCTAATGCGTAATTATTTTTGTTTCGTAAATTTGCGGCAAAATATCTTGTTCCGCCTAGGCGGATTCCATATCCGACCGTCGAAATCTTGAATTTTCTGTAGGGACGGCAATTTTCAGCGACAATTATTTACAAAGAAAATACCCTTGTTTTCAACGAATAAAAAACGTTGAAAACAAGGGTATTCGTTTATTGTGAAACACCTTGCGGCGCGGGACGGGTGACCCGTCCCCTACGGAAAAAGGTTTTTGCCGCAAATTTGCGGAGCAAAATAATCCCGAATTCCGAATTTATTTGAAAAACTCTTTATGCGATCCCGCAGGAAAGAAAAGCTGCCATAAAATATATGCCGAGGATCAACGCTGTTGATGACAGCTTCAAATCGACATTCTATGATATTGCAAACGGTGATATCACAACTCCCGAAGAGGCTCAGGCTCATTTTGAGCAGCTCCTCAGCACCGTAACGCCTGTGGAATGAAAAAATAACAGAATAAAATGTTTGTCAAACCTTAAACGATATCGTCGATTTATAGAAAATTCATATATAGGCTATTGTGTATTTACATTAAAAAATGCATATTGCAGTATAATAAAAGAATAAAGTTGTTACTTTTATTTCCAACAAAATGAAATGATTTTTTTCAAAATCCTGTTTTATTGTCAGCTTCAAGCGGTCACATTAGCTGATGAGTAGCATAATTCGATCAAGATCAAATCGTTTATACTGATTTTTGTCTACACTTTGATCAAAAATCAGTATTATGCTGTCTGAACCCGATCGGAGAACGTTTTCGCTGTTTATTTTCACACAGTACAGCAAATGTCCATTTCTCAGCAAATCTCAGCATCCGCAAAGAAGCATTCGTATTTACAGAAAAAAGGAGAAATGATCAACGATGTGTTCTGATTTTCAATTGACAATGAAACAAGCGCTTGAAGAGGTCGAGCGGTACAAGAAGGTCTTTACATCGGTATTTATGCTGGACGAAGAATCTGTCGGCAGCGGAGAATCCGCGCAGATAAGAAGAGAAATGCAGACAGACCACAGATTTACGGACAAGCTCATAGATACTGTTATCGAGGTATGCCGTGCTGCGCTCACAGGCGAAGCTGTGCTTTCAAAGCTTGTTTTTTCCGATACTGAGATCTACCAGATCACTGCAATATATATCACCGCGGACGGCAAACCGTATATAATCGGTATGGTAAAGTCCATCGATCCGAGCGACAGCCTCGTGCTTGACGGCGAAACTCACAGCGGTTTTGCAGGAAAATTGGCATCATATCACGAAAAAATGTATAAAGATATCCTCACGAATGTATATAACAGACGTTATTATGAGGAACAGCTCAAATCCAACCGTATGTCAGCAGGTGTTGCGGTCATTGACCTTGACGGCTTTGACCTTTATAACAGCACCTACGGTCACGATACGGGAGATCTTGTGCTTGCGTCGGTTGCCGCAACGATAGAGGACTGCATCTCGCCCGATGATACGCTTATCCGTTACGGCGGAGATGAATTCCTGCTCATTATTCCCGAAGCTAACGAAGAAGCTTTCACGGGAATACTCGAAAATATCAGAGAGCGCATCAAGACCGCCAATGTCCCGAATTATTCGTGGATACATATCACGGCAAGCATCGGCGGACTTATCTCGGACGGCGAATCGCTCGGAAATTCCGTTCTTACAGCGGAAAGCCTTATGCTCCGTTCGAAGAACCGCAAGGATATCGTTCTTACAGATAAATCAAACGATTCATCTATCCTCGAGGGCAAGCCCGAAGTGCTTATCGTTGACGATTCGGAGATGAACCGAGAGATACTTTCCGAAATGCTCGGAAGTGAATATAAAATAACCGAAGCCGAGAATGGCGAGGAGTGTATGGCTGCACTCAAACAGCGCGGAACGGGCATCTCGCTCATTCTTCTCGATATCGTGATGCCTGTTGCGGACGGATTCGATGTGCTCGATTATATGACCTCAACGAACAGGATAGAGGATATCCCCGTAATTATGATCTCGAGCGAAAACTCCGAGGCGACTATCAGAAAGGCGTATGAGCTCGGTGTTTCCGACTATATAAGCCGTCCTTTCGACTCAAGAGTTGTCTGCCAGCGTGTTGCGAACACGATAAAGCTTTACTCGAAGCAGAAAAACCTCACCAAACTCGTTACCGAGCAGGTAAACGAAAAGGAAAAGAACAACCGGATGATGATCCGTATCCTCAGCCAGATCGTTGAATTCCGAAACGGCGAGAGCGGAAGCCACGTTCTTCATATCGAAAAGCTCACCGAGATGCTCATGAAGCAGCTTCTCCGCAAAACGGACAAGTATCAGATCGATCCGCAGATGCAGGAGCTTATCCCGACAGCTTCGGCGCTCCACGATATCGGCAAGATCGGCATCGAGGAAAAGATACTCAACAAGCCGGGCAAGCTCACTCCCGAGGAATTCGAGATAATGAAGAAGCACTCGGTCATCGGTGAATCTATCCTCACCAGCACTGCTGCAAATCTGAACGAACCGCTGATAAAGGTCGCAAGCCAGATATGCAGGTGGCACCACGAAAGATACGACGGAAGAGGCTATCCTGACGGACTTAAAGGGGACGAGATACCCATTTCGGCTCAGATAGTTTCACTCGCAGATGTTTATGACGCTCTCACAAGCGAGCGTGTTTATAAGAAAGCATTTTCTCACGAAAAAACAATGGAAATGATACAGGCAGGTCAGTGCGGCGTGTTCAATCCGATACTCATCGAATGTCTTGTTGATATCCAGGAAGATGTAAAGAGAGAGCTGCTTTCCGACAAAGCAGGGGAACCGCAGCCCATCGGACTCGGACTCTGACTTAAGGTCACCTCTAAAAACCACCGGCTAAAGCCTTAGCACCTCATCTGCTTGCAGATTTTACGTCATCTTGCACATAAATTTCTTGACATACGGCATGTATGCAAATTCTTGCTTTGCAATAATTGCGAAACTTCTATACAATCTGACAAAAAATCTGACTGCGCATCTGAGGCACTATGGTTTTTAGATGCGACCTTAATTTAAAGGAGAAAACTAATGGATATCAGGGAATGCTATGCAGAGATGAACGCCGATTTTGAAGAGGTGGCAAGAAGATTCGGAAGTGAGGCTATGGTGAAGAAGTTCGCTGTCAAGTTCCTCAAGGATTCTTCTTATGAGAATTTATGCAAAGGACTTGCCGAAAAAAACGGAGAGGAAGCTTTCCGTGCGGCTCATACACTCAAAGGAACGTGTGCAAATCTCGGCTTCAGCGCTCTTTACGCAGTTTCGGCTGAGCTTACCGAAAAGCTCAGGGGAAGAAGCACCGAGGGTTCGGAGGAGCTTTTTGAAAAGGTAAAGGAACAGTACGACATAACTATCGCTGCTTTGAGCAAGTTTGAAAGTGAAAATGGCTAAGGTCTGACGATCGATAGTGACTTAACAGAGGAGGGTATCCGAAATGATGGACGTTTTATTCGAGGATGAACTGAAAGAGCTTCTTGCGAAATGCGAGAACATTGTTCCCGAGGAGAACTATGTTGTCGATGAATGTACAAAGGAGCGTGACAGGGAGTTCGAGCTTGCGAAAAAAAGCGGCGTTGACCTTTCGCAGTATGAAAGCAACGAATACACGGGCTTCCAGCTCCACGAGATACGCCTCGGACTGGAAAGCAAGGTCAATGTCAAGCTTTATGACGACATTGCTTTCTCTTGGGAGCAGATGCGCCAGATAAGAAAAGGTCTTGAAGAGGGTGTCGATGTTTCCGTATACGCGGACGCACTCTATTCGGACGCACAGATGCGCGAGATACGCCTCGGACTTGCAGACGGACTGCCTGCTGACACCTATGCAAACCTCGTCTACAGCAGGACGGATATGCACAGGAAAAGAACGGAGCTTTTCGCCGACAAGTATTATCTTGATCCGCAAAGCTTCGGCAGAAAGATAACGGACGCTGAAACGGGTACGGTCATTCGCTTCGGCGATGATCTTTTATCGGCTTACGCCACACTCCCAAAGGATAATAAATTAAGCAAAAATGCGATCTATGCCATGCTTGAAGATAATGATATCGAGTATGGATTTATAGATGAAAATATAGAGCTCCTTGCCGAAAAGGGCAGCGAAGCGGGCGAGGTCCTCATAGCAAGGGGCGTGCAGCTTGAAAAGGGCTGCGACGGCAGCTATGATATGAAGTGGAGAAAATACGAACCGCCTACACCGTATGAGCGCACGGACGGAACTATGGACTTCGCGACCGTCGATTTCGTCGATATGGTAAAAACGGGTCAGCCCGTTGCAATATATACGCCTGCGGTAAAGGGCGTTGACGGCAGAACGGTCACGGGACTTATAATCGAGGAAAAATCGGGCAAAGACCTGCCTAAGCTTACGGGCAAGTTCCTTGCGGTGCGTCCCGACGGCGTTACTTATGTTGCGAAAAAAGACGGCTACATAATCTTCGATGAAAACAAATACAGGATAGATATTCAGGACGTTCTTGTCATAAACGGAAACATCAACCGACTTTACGGAAATGTTTTCTATGACGGAACGGTAAGAGTAAACGGAAACGTCGGCGAGGGTACGATAATAAGCGCAAAGGGCGATGTTATCGTTACGGGATATGTCCAAAGCTCGTATATCTCCGCCGGAAACAAGGTAGTTGCTATCGGCGGAATAAACGCGAACGATTCGGGATATATTTGTGCGCAGGGCGGAATTTACGCTGAATATATCGAAAGCTCCAACATCTTTGCAGGAGAAGAGGTTCAGGCGAACTATATTCTCAACAGCAATGTTATGGCAGGAACGGAGATCGTTGTCAAAGGCTCAAAGGGCGTTGTCTGCGGCGGAACTCTTTCCGCTGGCTACAAGGTCAGCGTTCAGACGATCGGAAACCGAGGCTTCGTAAAGACTGTCGTTGTTGTTGGCAAGAATGCTTCGATGAGCGAGCGCGTCAATGCCGCAAAATCCTTCAAGGCAGAGATAGAGCGCGATATCAACACTCTAAAAAAGGGTGAGGAGTACCTCAGGCACACAGTTCCTGCGGATCAGCTCCCTGCAAATGATATGTATATAAAGCTCGGCATCGCCGTTCAGATGAAAGAACAGTCGCTCAAGCGCGTGAACGATGATATTGACGAGGTCGAAAGCTGGATACAAAACTCCGACCGTGCATCGGTGAATGTTTTCGGCACGGCTTATCCGAATACGGAGATAAATATAAACGAAGTTACCCGTCTGCTCGATTCAAATATGTTCAATGTGTCATTTATCCAGACGGACAATGTAATTATAACGAAACAATGCGGCAGATAAAGGCCTGTTGTGTGAGGTGACTGAAATGAAAAGAAATACGATAGTCATTGTTGAAGATGACAGCACATCGAGAGATTTTTTTGCGAATATGTTTATGGGAAAATACAAGGTCGCTGCGCTCGCAACGGGCAAGGAAGCGCTCCAGTATCTCATCGTGAACTATAAAACTATCGCGATAATGCTTCTGAAGCTTGAACTCCCGATAGTTGACGGAAAGACCCTGCTCAAAGCGATGAGCAGCAAGGGAATGCTCGACAAGATGCCTGTTATCGTGCTTTCCGATACGAACAAGACCGAGGACGCTATCGAGTGCTATCAGCTCGGTGCGGTGGACTTCATCTCAAAGCCGTTCGTTGAGGAGATCGTCCGCAGGCGTGTTGAAAACATCGTTGAGCTTTATATGAGCAAAAAGGCACTCGAGCGGAAGATAGACGTTCAGACCGAGCAGATAAGGGATCAGAACGTGAAGCTCGAATATTTCAACGAAAAGCTCATCGAAACGCTCAGCAATATCGTCGAGTTCCGTAACCTCGAATCGACGGCGCACGTTCGCAACATCAAGAACATCACGCGCATAATCGCTGAATGTATAAAAGAAAATTACCCGATCTACAACCTCACGGACGAGGAGATCGACATTATTGTTCAGGCTTCGGCGCTTCACGATATAGGAAAAATATGTATTCCCGACAATATCCTGCTCAAAGCGGGCCGCCTTTCCGAAAAGGAATTTGAACTGATAAAATCACATACAACAAAGGGCTGTGAGATCCTTGCGCAGATGCAGGATATCCAGGACGAGAAATACTCCGAAGCGAGCCGCCGGATATGCCGCCACCACCACGAAAAATATGACGGAAGCGGATATCCCGATGGTCTGAAAGGCGATGAGATACCGCTTTCCGCTCAGATCGTTTCTATCGCCGATGTTTATGATTCGCTCGTCAGCAAGCGTGTTTATAAGAACGCTTATGATGTAACGAAAGCATACAATATGATAATGGACGGAGAATGCGGCGCATTTTCATCTGTTATTCTTGACTGCCTTTCCAAGAGCAGAGAAAAGCTTGAAGCATTGTATGCTCTCTCGGGTCAGCAGGTACAGAACTAAGGAAACGCTGATTAATACGTTTTTGCCATTTTTCAAAATGTTTATGTCAAATTGACATTAAAGGCGTAAACTCGTACATTTCTCAAAATGGCAAAACGAACGCTTCGCTTTAATCAGCTTTTTCCTAAAACCTGACTTACGGCAAATTTTCGTTTTTTTAGAGAACCCCTTTGAAAATATATTATCCCAAAGCTTTAAAATTATTCCAAGGAGAAAAAAATGCTGAAAAATATTTTATCGGGCGAAAGCTGTGCAAAATGTCAGCTTTGCTGTATCTTTGATAAATACGATATATGGGAAACGCCGACCGTGAGCGATGAGCTTCACGGAAAAATAAAAAGCAAATATCCCGAGGTCGAATTCATCGAAAAAGCCGAGGGCGGAAGAATACTCAAATGTATCCCCGACGGCGTGCTTTTCAACTGTCCGCTCCTCGATAAAAAATCGGGCTGTAAGCTTGGCGACGATAAGCCTTTCGACTGCAAAATATGGCCTTATCGAATTATGGAATTCGGCGGCAAAAGAGTTATCTCAATAGCTTCGATATGTCCCGAAATGTATAAAAAACCGCTCTCGGCGCTCGTTGCGGAGCTTGAAGAAAACGGACTTGCGCAGAAAATTTTCCATGAAGCGGATATCCACCCCGAGATCGTGAAGCCCTATCAGAAAGGCTATCCGATCCTGCTTGTAGAATAAACCAACGCCGCATAAAGCCAACGCTTTGTGTGGTTTTTACTTGATGATTTAAGAAAAGGAGAAATCAACTTGGCAACCGAATCCTCGAAATATGAGCTTGATATGTGCAACGGACCCGTGCTGAAAAAGATGCTGATATTCACACTTCCGCTGATGCTTTCAAGCGTTTTGCAGCTTGTTTTCAACGCTGCAGACGTTATCATCGTCGGCAGATTTGCAGGCGACAACTCCCTCGCGGCTGTCGGCTCGAACGCCGCACTCATAAATCTGCTCACGAACCTTTTTATCGGACTTTCTATCGGCGCGAACGTCATTGCCGCAAGGCACTATGGCGCAGGCGAAGTCAAAGAGCTGTCAAAAACCGTCCATACCTCAATGCTTATGGGCGCGATAAGCGGCGTTTTCCTCACAATTATAGGCGTTTGCTTCGCTAAACAGCTCCTCGAACTGATGAAAACCCCCGATGAAGTCCTCGTCCTCGCCGCAGATTACCTTAGGATATACTTTCTCGGTATGCCTGCGCTGATGCTCTATAACTTCGGAAGCGCGCTCCTGCGTTCAATAGGCGATACAAAGCGACCACTTTTCTACCTCTCCGCGGCAGGTGTTATAAATATTATCCTCAACCTCGTTTTTGTGGTAATATTCAAGCTTGATGTTGTGGGCGTTGCGATAGCGACAGTTGTTTCCGAATCGGTTTCGGCAATTCTTATCGTTCGATGCCTTATGCACGAAACAGGCGGAATAAAGCTTATCCTCTCCGAACTGAGAATTGACGGACGAAAAGCTGCCGCAATAATGCGCCTCGGTCTGCCCGCAGGACTTCAGGGCGTCATATTCTCGCTCTCAAATGTCGTAATACAATCCTCGGTAAATATTTTCGGAAAAACAGTAGTCGCAGGAAATTCCGCCGCACAGAACCTCGAGGGCTTCGTATATGTTGCAATGAACTCGTTCTATCAGTCGGCGATTTCGTTCACAAGCCAGAACTACGGCGCGAAAAGATATGACCGTCTGACGAAGATACTCGCCTGCGCGCTCGGCTGTGTAGTCGTAACCGGACTTGTCCTCGGCTATTCGGGACTGCTGTTCGGCAAGGAACTTCTCGGACTTTATACCTCGGGCGCAGATACGATAGAAGCAGGTCTTGTCCGAATGAAAGTCATATTCTCAATATATTTCCTCTGCGGAATAATGGACGTAATGGTCGGCGCACTGCGCGGAATAGGCTATTCGATAATGCCGATGATAGTTTCGCTCATAGGTGCTTGCGGAGTAAGACTTATATGGATAGCGACCGTGTTTCAAATACCCGAATACCACACGATAAAAACCGTCTACATATCCTACCCCGTTTCGTGGGTGATAACAATAGCCGCCCATATTGTATGCTATATCATCGCAAGGAAAAAGCTCAGCAAAAGGATTACCGAAGAGGAGAATAATTTATAATGCGTAATACTAAACACCAATAAAACTATAGACAAAAAATCGGCACAAAACCCATATATCAGAGTTTTTGCTTGATTTTTTGTATAGTTTTTAATTGGTGTTTAGTATAAATCGTAATTCGTAATGCGTAATTATTTATGTTCCATATTTTGCAACAAAAATTGTAGGGGACGGGTTTCCCGTCCCGCGCCGCAAGGCGTTTATGCAATAGATGAACACCCCTGTTTTCAATGGTTTTACCAAAGAAAACAGGGGTGTTTTGTTTATAAAAATATTTGTATGTCCAAAATCGCCGGCGCGATTCGGGACGGGCGACCCGTCCCCTACAGAAATTGGTGTTTTGCAGAAAATTTGCGGAGCAAAATAATTACGCATTATGCATTAACCCTTAGCGTCGTACCAAGTCTTTCCGCAGTTGACATCTGCCTGCATCGGAACGGAGAAATTCACCGCACCGAGCATCTCCTCACTGAGAATTTTCGCAGCCGCGTCTTTGTCATGCTCTGATGCCTCAATGATAAGTTCATCGTGTACCTGCAAGATCAAACGCGCGTCAAGCTTTTCTTCCTTTAAACGTCTGTAAACACGCACCATTGCAATTTTTATAACATCAGCCGCCGTGCCTTGGATAGGTGCATTCATCGCCGCGCGCTTGCCGAACGCCTGAATGTTCTTGTTGCTGTTTTTCAGTTCAGGAATGTATCTGCGCCGTCCGAACGCCGTCACAGCATAACCCGTCTTTACCGCACTCTCAACAGCATCGTCCATAAACGCCTTGATGTTCGGGTAAGTCGCAAAATAATTCTTGATGTAACGGTCAGCCTCCGCAACGCTTACGTCAATGTCCTTGGAAAGCGAGAACGCACCGATGCCGTAAACAATTCCGAAGTTTACAGCCTTTGCCGAACGGCGCATCTCGGGCGTTATCATCTCCTCGGGAAGTCCGAAGACCCTCGCCGCCGTTGCAGTGTGAACGTCTTTGCCGCTCAAAAAGTTGTTCCGCATATTCTCATCACCGCTCATCGCCGCAAGTATGCGAAGCTCGATTTGACTGTAGTCCGCATCAAGAAGCGTGTAACCGTCCTTGGCAACGAAGAATTTTCTCATGCTCCTGCCAAGCTCCGTGCGAACGGGAATGTTCTGCATATTCGGCTCGGTCGAGGAAATTCTGCCCGTGCGAGTTTCGGTCTGCTTGAAGCTTGAATGAACTCTGCCGTCCTCGCGAACTTCCTTTAAAAGTCCGTCAACATAAGTCGAGGACAGCTTTGTAAGCTTTCTGTACTGCAAAATTTCGCTGACGATCTCGTGCTTGTCAGCAAGCTCTTCAAGTATCTCCGCATTGGTGGAGTAGCCCGTCTTGGTCTTTTTCTTGCTCGGTAAGCCAAGCTCCTCAAAAAGCACCGTTCCAAGCTGCTTCGGCGAGCTTATGTTGAATTCGTGACCTGCCATAAAATAAATCTTCTGCTCGCAGTCGCGAATGTCGTTTTCAAGCCGCTTGCCGAATTCCTTTACGCCCTCGGCATCGACCTTTACGCCGTAGTATTCCATCGAAGCCAGAACTTCCGTCAAAGGTTGTTCGATATCGGTGAAAAGCTTCTCCATTCCAGCCGCCGCAACCTCTTTTTTCAGTGCATCGCAAAGCGCGGAAAGCGAAGCTATATCCGCATTTTCGCCGAGCTCCGAATAGTAGGGAACACCGTACTCGGCGCACATTTTCTCAATAGTGTATTCCGCTGACGAAGCGTTCAGAAGATATCCGAGAATGTCCGCATCAGCATCGAGGTTTTTCAGCTCAGTATCGTTCGCAAAGCAAAGCTTGAACGCATTTTTGACCTGAAAGCCATACTTTTTGCAGTCCGAAGCGAAGAATTTCAGTTTTTCATCCCTATCATCGGTACTGCAAAGCTTTCCGCCGCACTCAATGCGAAGCAAACCGCTTTCTTCAAGGATAAAAGCCGCATTTTCTGCCTTGTCAAAGTCGATCCCGGCAAAATCGCCCGAAGAAAATTCACGCTTTTTGACCTCTTCGTGCTTTTCAACTTTCGGAATGTTCGCAGACGGCTTTATATTGAGCTTTTCAAGAAGCTTGTACATTTCAAGCTCCGTAAGAAGTTCCGAAACGTCATTTTCATCAACTTTTCCCGTGAGATATGCTTTCGGGTCTTTGTCAACGGGCGCATCGAAAACGATAGTCGCAAGCCATTTGCTGTGAAATGCGTCTTCCTTGCCGTTTGAAAGCTTCGTGAGAACGGAATTTGTAGCTTTGACCTCGTTGTTTTCAAGCTTTTCGTATAAATTTTCGACCGAACCGTACTCGCCGATAAGCGTCAGCGCGGTCTTTTCACCAATGCCCTTAACGCCGCTGATGTTGTCCGAGCTGTCGCCCATAAGACCCTTCAGGTCAATGAGCTGCTTCGGTTCAAGCCCGTAGACCTCACGGAATTTTTCGGGCGTGAAGACAGTCGTTTCCTTTGTGCCGTGAAGAAGCACCGTTACCTTGTCATTGATAAGCTGGAGCGAGTCGCGGTCACCCGTGAGGATAACGCACTCGTCACCGTTCTTGGCGCAGGCATCGGAGAGCGTTCCGAGAATGTCGTCCGCCTCAAAGCCCTCCGTTTCAAGAACGTGAACGCCCAAGTCTTTGAGCAGGCGCTTTATCATCGGCATCTGCTGTGCAAGCTCGTCAGGCATACCGTGACGGTTCGCCTTGTAATTGCTGTCAGCTTTGTGTCGGAAAGTCGGCGCGCGCAGGTCGAAAGCGCAGGCAACACCGTCAGGCTTCTGCTCGGCGCAAATCTTTAGATAGATGTTCATAAATCCTGTCAGAGCGTTGGTGTAAACACCGTTTTTGTTCGAGAGCATTTTTATCCCGTAAAAAGCACGGTTCATAATGCTGTTTCCGTCAATGGCAAGAAGCTTCATTTCCTTTGTCCTTTCTGTTCCGATGATATGAAAAGCGGAACGGGAAACCCGTCAATTTAAATAAAAAACCGAGATTTCATAGGGGCGTATTCCATATCCGCCCGATTTTCGGCGTACTGTTATCTCGCAATACAATTATTATGTCACGGGAAAATTATAATTATCGTAAGAGGGGACAATATATGTTCAAAGTAATTTTTATATAAAATCGCAACGGGCGGATATAGAATCCGCCCCTACGGTTTTTTATTTGATTGAGATCGTTTAAACGGGACGTGAAACCCATTCCCTACAGTAGATTTACGTTAATGTATAAGATTCCAATTTAATAATTACGCATTGATTTACATATTTTCAACCGTTTCAATACCAAGAATTCCGAGATGCTTGATAATTACCTCACGGGTGAGCTTTGCAAGCGCAAGCCAGCTTGCCTTCTTCGCTTCGTCCTGTTCGTTCATAATGTTGTTCTCGTGGTAGAAACGTGAGAACGAAACCGCAAGCTGATATGCATTTTCGCAAACGTAGCTTGGCGCTTTTTCGTCCATTGCAAGCGTGAAAGCATTGCCCGACATAACTATTTTCAGCATAAGCTCACGCTCTGCATCGGTGTAAATGCCGTTCAGCTCAGCCTTTGCATCGCCCGCTTTTTTGAGAATGGAATTGATTCTCGAAACCGTGTAAAGCAGGTAGATTCCCGTCTTGCCCTCGGCTGACATAAACTTGTCCAGATCGAAAATATAATCTTTTGAGCGGTGATTGATAAGGTCGCCGAATTTTACAGCCGCCATTCCAAGCTTGCGCGCATAATCGTCACGGTTTTCTTCCGTTACAAAGCTTGACTCGGAAAGACGTTCGAGCGAAGCGTTCGTCACGGTTTCGATGAGGTCGGAAAGGCGCATAACACCGCCGTCACGGGTCTTGTAAGGCTTGCCGTCACTGCCGTTCATCGTGCCGAAGCCGAGAAATTCGAGTGCGGTAGTGTCGGGAACAAGCTGAGCTTTCTTCGCACAGCGGAAAACCTGCGTGAAGTGGAGCTCCTGACGCTTGTCAACAACGTACCAGATTTTTGTCGGGTGGAAATCGCGCTCACGCTGAATGATAGTTGCAAGGTCAGTCGTAGCATAAATGCTCGAGTTGTCCGACTTACGAACGATAACGGGAGGCATCGGCGCTTTGTCCGAATCCTCGGCAACGTCAACAACGAGCGCACCATTGCTCTCGTAGGAAAGATGCTTTTCTTCAAGAATTTTCATAAGCTCGGGAATGTACTTGTCAGCATCGCTTTCGCCGTACCAGTAGTCGAAATCAACGTCAAGCTTTGAGTAGTTCGATTTAAGGTCAGCAATGGAAACGCGGAGAATTTCTTTCCAGAGCGCAATGTAGCCGGGACGACCGTTCTGAAGCTCAAAGGTAGCCGTGTGAGCCTTGTTCTTGAAAGCTTCGTCCTCCTTGCTCTTCTTGCTCGCAAAAGGATAAACCTCGCAGAGAAGCTCGGGGTTCAGCTCGGGAACACTGTCCTTTTCGGGATCGAAAGCCGCATCAAAGCACTTCCAGTCAGGGTAGCGTTCAGAAAGCTCCGCAATAACAAGACCGATCTGTAAACCCCAGTCGCCAAGGTGAACGTCACCATAAACAGTGTTGCCCGTAGCGCGCGCAAGACGCTTTAAGCTCTCGCCAATGATAGCGGAGCGAAGATGTCCGATGTGAAGCGGCTTTGCAACATTAGGTCCGCCGTAGTCGATAACGATAGTGTCGGGATTCTCATTCTGCGGAACGCCGAGATGCTCGTCAGCCGCAATTTCCTTTACAACTGAAAGCATATATTCGTCCGAAAGCGTGAGGTTGAGAAAACCCGGCTTTACAACTTCAGCCTTTGCGAAAGTGTCGTCCTGCGCAAGAACAGCCGCAACCTCGTCAGCGATCATAAACGGAGCTTTCTTGTAAAGCTTCGCACCCTGAAAAGCACCGTTGCACTGGAACTGGCAAAGATCAAGACGGTCGGAAGCCGTAACAGCGCCGAGAGCCGCATCATAACCGCACTTTTCAAAAGCCGCGGAAACCTTTTCGGTAAGAATCTTAGTTATAGTCTGCATAAAAAATTGTCCTTTCAGATAATTTTGATAGCCTAAAAATAAAAAAACAACCGCACAAAACGCGCAGTCATACTGTAACACTGTGCAATTTATAATTATACCATATTATAGGGAAAACGTCAAGATTTAATGCGGAATTCGGAATTATTGCAAAGCTAACATTTACCGGGCGTTGCGAAGCCAAGCAAAAGTTTCGTCCACCTTTTCAAAGGTGGACGAAACTTTTGCTTGGCTTCGCGGTTCTCAAACATATTTTTGTCCGCAAAAATTACGCATTGAATTTACGCTTTTGAATGTTCAAACTGCGAGTAGTAAAGCTTACTGTAGAAGCCGCCCTTTTCGATAAGTTCATCGTGCTTGCCCTGCTCGATGATGTTTCCGTCCTTCATAACGAGGATAAGGTCAGCGTCTTTGATTGTTGAAAGTCTGTGTGCAATGATAAAGCTCGTTCTGCCTTTCATCAGCTTTGCAAATGCTTTCTGGATTCGCTGTTCGGTCATTGTATCGATGCTCGATGTCGCTTCGTCGAGGATAAGCATTGACGGTTCGGCGAGCATTATTCGGGAAATAGAGAGAAGCTGTTTCTGTCCCTGTGAAAGTGAGCCGCCGTCCTCGGAAAGCTCCGTATCATAGCCGTTTTCCAGTCGCTTTATGAAGCTGTGCGCGTGAGCGGTCTTAGCAGCATTTACGACCTCGTCGAGCGAAGCGGTCGGGTTGCCGTAGCTGATATTTTCCCTCACTGTTCCCGTGAAAAGCCAAGTGTCCTGAAGAACCATTCCATAGAGGCTGCGCAGGTTCTTTCGCTTCATATCCTTGATATTAACGCCGTCGATGAGAATTTCGCCCTCGTTAACGTCGTAGAATCTCATGAGCAGGTTGATGAGCGTTGTTTTTCCGCAGCCCGTAGGTCCAACGATAGCAATTCTCTGACCCGGCTTAACGGAAAGGTTAAGATGCTGAATGAGCGGAACTTCCGGAACATAGGAGAACGAAACGTCCTTTATCTCGATGCTGCCGCTGCACTTCTCGGGCTCAAGTCCGTTTTCATCGGAAACCTCGGGTTCTTCGTCAAGAACTGCGAAAACACGTCTTGCCGATGCGAATGCCGACTGAAGTTCCGTGATAACGCCCGTGATCTCGTTGAAAGGCTTCGTGTACTGGTTTGCGTAGCTTAAAAATGTTGCGATCTGTCCGACCGACATTGCGCCGCCGTTAAGAACGGAGATAGCGCCGAAAACGCCCGTTGCCGCATAAACAAGCCCGTTTACGAAACGTGTTGAGGGATTCGTGAGTGCGGAGTAGAACTGCGCTTTAAGTCCGCAGACGTAAAGTCTGCCGTTGATCTCCTCAAATTTTTCCTGCGCTTCGTCCTCGTAGGTGAAAGCCTTAACGACTTTCTGATTGCCTACAAGCTCTTCGATGCAGCCCGAAAGCTCACCCTGAACGCTTGAACGCTCGCGGAACTTATCGTGGGAAATTTTCGTGATGAATGCCGCAACGAAAAGCGAGAGCGGCGTGATAAGGATAACGACGAGCGCGATCTTTACGTTTATCGTGAGCATAAAAATGATAGTGCCTGCAATAGTAACGATGCCCGTCAAAAACTGCGAGAAGCCTTGGAGCATACCGTCCGAGATCTGCTCGATATCAACGGTAACACGGCTGATAAGGTCGCCGCGCGAGCTGCTGTCGATGTAGCTTATCGGGAGAAGATTTATCTTTTCATAAACTTCTGTACGAAGATCGTTTACCGTGCGGTAGGAAACCGTATTCGTGCAGATAGTCATTACCCAGCTGAAAAATCCCGAGAGCAGAACGACTGCACAAAGCTTTATTATTATCGGCAGAAGTGAATCGAAATCAACATTGTCCTTGCCGATGATAAAGTCAACGCCGTCACCGATGAGAACGGGCGCATAAAGCGTAAGTCCAACGCTGACAATTGCCGAAATGAACGAGATTATAAGGAACGGGAGATACGGCTTTGTATATCTCAACATTCTTCCGAGAACGGGGGTCTGTTTTTCTTTTTTCTTATTCATTGCCGTTTGCCTCCTCCTTTGAAAGCTGTGAGTAGCAGATCTCGCGGTAAACATCGCAGTTTTCGAGAAGCTCCTTGTGAGTACCGAGTCCGACCTGCTTGCCGTCATCGAGAACGATGATCTTGTCAGCCTGCATTATCGAGTTTGCTCGCTGGGAAATGATGAATGTTGTCATTCCCGTTGTGTTCTGCGCGATTGCTTTTCTCAAAGCCGCGTCAGTTGCAAAGTCGAGCGCCGATGCACTGTCGTCAAGAATAAGTATGTCAGGCTGCGAAACGAGCGCTCTTGCAATTGTAAGACGCTGTTTCTGACCGCCCGAAAGATTCTTGCCGCCCTGCGCAATGTGGGTATTCAGACCATCGGGCATCTTCTCGACGAATTCCTTTGCCTGCGCGGTTTCAAGCGCTTTCCATATCTCTTCGTCCGTAGCGTCACGCTTGCCCCAGCGCATATTTTCAGCAATAGTCCCCGAGAAAAGGACTGCCTTCTGCGGAACGACGCCGATTCTCTGACGAAGCGCCGTTGTGTCATAATCGGCAGCGTTCGTGCCGTCTATTTTAAGCTCACCCTTTGAGATGTCGTAAAATCTCGGGATAAGCGAAGCAAGCGTTGATTTGCCCGAACCCGTACCGCCGATAACACCGATAGTCTGTCCCTTTTTTGCTGTGAAATCAATATCTTCCAGCGCATATTCGCCCGAGTTGTTGTATGAGAAGAAAACGTGCGAAAATTCAACTGCGTTTTCCGAACCTGCACCGTTCTGCTCCGTACCGTTTTTTATGGACGGCTCAATTTCGAGAACCTCGTTGATTCTTGCAGAAGAAGCCGCCGCCTTGGTGAAAAGCACAACAAGGTTCGCAACAACGACAAGCGCAAGCGATATCTGCGTCATATAGTTTACGAAAGCGATAACCTCGCCCTGCGTGAGCTGTCCGATGTTTACTCTCACGCCGCCGAACCATACGATAGCCGCAATGGCAAGGTTAAGTATAACGTAGGTGAGCGGATTGAGGAGCGCGGAAAGACGACCTACACGAAGCGAAATTTCAAGATAATCGTCATTTGCTTCGTCAAAGCGCTTCTGTTCCGTGTCCTGACGGGAGAAAGCACGGATAACTCTTACGCCCGAAAGTCCCTCACGGGTAACGAGCGAGATGCGGTCGAGCTTTTTCTGAATGACCTTGTAATACTTTATCGAGCGCGACATTATAATGTAAAGCACAAGCACAACAAGCGGTATGATGATAACGAATATCACCGAAAGCTTCAGGTCAATGCTCATTGCCATTATCGCCGAGCCGATAACGATAAAAGGCGCACGGACAACAAGACGGATGAACATCGCAACCGCCTGCTGTACCTGATTTATGTCGTTTGTCAGCCTTGTGATGAGCGACGGAGTTCCGAGCCTGTCCAATTCAGCGTGTGAAAGGCTGTTGATGTGGCGGAACATATCGTTTCTCATAACAGTTCCGACGCTCTGCGATGCCTTTGACGCAAGGTACTGGCAAATCAGCGCAAAGCAAAGTCCGAGAACGCCGAGCAGAACGAGAACACCGCCCATTTTATAGATGTAGCCCTTGCCCATATTTCCCTTGATGCCGTTGTCAACGATAGCCGCCATTATCAGCGGAACAATGACCTCGAAGATAGCTTCGATAAGCTTTGAGGTCTGTCCGATGATAACATACTGCTTTACAGCCCCAAGATATCGTTTTGCAAGCTTAAACAATCAGTCCACTTCCTTTTCATTCTTTTTCTTTTTGAATATCAAAAACTTGCTGAAAATATAATTGAGTACAAGCACAAAGACCTGCGCTATCAGCTTCATAACAAATTTGTTCCAGTTCAGAACATCGACCGTCACAAGCATAAAACCGAGTTCGAGCAGGAACGAAAACAGCCTTGCCCCGATAAAAGAGAAAAGCTCACGCAGAAAAAGCTTCTTTTCAAAGCTCTTGCTGCCGAAAACGAATACCTTGTTCGTGAAAAAAGCGAACAGCACCGCGCATATCCACGAAACCGTGGTCGAAGCCGCCGTTCCCAAGCCGACAGCATAAGCAATATACTGTGTTCCGACCGAAACGAGCGTCGTCAGCGCACCGAAAAAGATGTACAGCAGTGCCGATTCATATTTATAGTATAGCTTTTGGATACATTCGGGAAATATCCCGACGATCTTATGGATAAATTTTTCAAACATTATGTCAAACCCCACTTGATTGTTTTAATTCGGAATTATTTTAATGCGTAATTCGTAATACGTAATTATTTTGCATCGTTGAAATTTTGCAAAATCACCCGTAAATTGGCAAAACAGGGACGAAACCCCGTCCCCTACATTTTTATATTCGTTCTGCGCAGCAATTTGCGACCTAAAAATAATTCCGAATTTAAATTAGACCGCGTCCATGCAATTGCATACCCAATCATATTATCATATAAATGTAAAATAAAGCTTACTCAAAATATAATTTTATGTTAATAAAGCCGTAATATGTAAAAAACCCTTGATTTTTTCGGAAGTTTGTGTTATATTTACTTTTAATAAAATCGGAAAATTTTTCATATATCATATATGATACTAAGGAAACGCTGATTAATACGTTTTTGCCATTTTTCAAAATGTCCTCAAAGGCGTAAACTCGTACATTTCTCAAAATGGCAAAACGAACGCTTCGCTTTAATCAGCTTTTTCCTAAAAGAAAGGAACAATTACATTGGATAATCTTCCCGCCGCCATAACGGCAATAATCGTCCTCATTGCATTTTCCGCACTCTTTTCATCAATGGAAACTGCGATATCCTCAGTCAATAAGATACGCTTAAAACACGAAGCTGCAAATGGCAAAAAAAGTGCGCAGAGAACGCTGAAGCTTGCCGAAAATTTCGACAAGACCATAACTTCTATACTTGTCGGAAACAATGTCGTGAATATTCTCATCTCCTCGCTCGGCACGGTCATCTTCACGAACCTTTTGGGCGCATCGGGCGTTGCGGTTTCGACCGCCGTTATGACCGTTCTCGTTCTGACATTCGGCGAAATTCTCCCGAAATCAATGGCGAAGCAGAACGCCGACAGCTACGCCGTCGGAACATCGGGACTTTTAAGCTTTATCTGCTGGATACTTACACCTATCTCGTTCCTCTTTTTGCAGCTCCAGAAGCTTATGCAGAAGCTTTTCAAGTCAAAGGAAAACGCCCCGAGTGTTACCGAAGACGAACTCAAATATATCATCGATGAGATTGAAGACGAGGGCGTTCTTGAAAAGAATGAAAGCACCCTCGTTCGCTCCGCCCTCGAATTTGACGATACCACCTGCGAGGAAATACTCATTCCCCGTGTAAAAATAAGCGCAGTTGACATCGGGGACAGTATCGAAGAAATCCGCGATATGTTCATCAACGAGCGCTATTCGCGCCTGCCGGTGTATGAAAAGAGCATCGATAATATCATCGGCTTTATCACCGATAAGGACTTCTTTGCGCTCTTTTTCAACAACGGCGAAGAAAAGCCTGCTTCGATAGAGGGCATCATACAGAAAGCACTCTATGTCCATGAAAGCAAGCTTATCTCCGAACTTCTTGTTGATATGCAGCGCTCAAAGATACACATCGCCGTTGTTAAGGACGACTACGGCGGAACGAGCGGCATCGTCACAATGGAAGACATCATCGAGGAGCTTGTCGGTGAAATTTATGACGAAAATGACGAGGTAGTCCAGAGCATCGTCAAAACTGGCGAGAATATGTACGAGATAAAGGCTGACCTCAGCCTGAGCGATATGCTCGAAAAACTCGGTCTTCCCGAAAATATCATCGATGTCGATTCCTATGACAGCAATACCGTCGGCGGCTGGGCGCTGGAGCTTTTCGGATATATCCCTCCCGTCGGCGCAACGGTCAAAAACGGCATCTTCAGCGTTACCGTCCTCGACGGCGACGAGCGTACCATAAATAAGATCGGTTTAAAAATTGACCGACCGGAAAACACTGATGAAACCTAAACCGAAAAGGTTTTCACAGGTTTAAAAGATTATTTAAAAAATATACATTAAAACCTCCCGATATAGTGATATACTAAAATATGTATATGTTAATTATTTGAAACTTTAGAAAAAAGCTGATTAAAGCGAAGCGTTCGGTTTGCCATTTTGAGAAATGTACGAGTTTACGTCTTTAATGTCAATTTGACATAAACATTTTGAAAAATGGCAAAAACGTATTAATCAGCGTTTCCTTAGTTACTTGAATTTTTATCGGGTGGGGTCACAATGGAAAAAATCAATATCGCTGTCTGCGATGATGACGCAGCATTCCGCAAAACACTTGAACTTGAACTTATCAACTATTCGCGTGAAAATGAGATAGATATGTCCGTCAGAACATTCTCGAACGGACTGGAGCTTCTTATCTCCGAAATAAAATACGACCTTATCTTCCTTGATTACAGTATGGGTATCCTCAACGGAATCGAGGTCGCAAAAAAGCTTCGCGGAAAAGGTGTCCGCTGTCCGATAATCTATGTCACGGGCTACAGCGAGATCGTCTATGACGCGTTCGAGGTCAACGCTTTCCGCTTCATCACAAAGCCTGTCGAACCGGGCGTGCTGAACAAAGCGCTCGATGACTTTATCTTCCAGCTGAAAACGAATAAGCTTGTCAGCTTCGTTTCGGACGAAGCCTCTATAACGATGTTCTCCTCCGAGATAGTATATGTCGAAGGAAAATTCCGCGGCTGTATCGTCCACGCCGTAAAGAAAAGCTATCCTATATCCCAAAGCTTTGCGGAATTCACCGAGGGACTTGGGGACAGATTTTACAACTGTCACAGAAATATCAGCGTCAATACCGCTTTCATCGACCGAATAGACGGCTCGTCAGCTATCCTCAATGACGGAAGAAAGCTCAAAGTCGATAAGCCGAAAATTACAGAACTTGTCGAACTTATGGAAAGCTATGACGGTAATTGATACATAATCGCAAAACGCTCCGTTTTTCAGCGGGGCGTTTTATACTTTGAGCAGTCAGTAATATCTACCGTTACCGAGCCGCAAAATTAGAGCTTTTTAGGGAACCCCTTTATAAATTTTTATACGAACTGCCTAAAGGAGCCTCCCTTTACATAAAATTAATAAATGAGAAAACGGGAGCATTCGCGAGCAATCGGGAGCATTTCGGAGAATAAAAATATTTGCGGAAAGCTTTCAAAGAAATTTGCTGAAATCTATTGACATTTTGCGGCTTTTGTCGTATTATTTATCTTGAATTAATTTGGGCGAACTTCGTTTTTCGGGGGTCACCCTTTCTGAAAGGAACGTGAGGATAGGATTGGAGAATAAGCTCAAGCTTTATGGATTTAATAATCTTACCAAGACCTTAAGCTTCAATATTTACGATATCTGCTACGCCAAAAGCCCGAGAGAGCAGAAGGACTATATCAACTATATCAACGAGCAGTATAATTCCGAAAGACTTACAAGTATTCTCTGCGACGTAACGGAGATGATAGGCGCGACCGTGCTGAATATCTCAAAGCAGGACTATGAGCCGCAGGGCGCTTCGGCAACGCTCCTCATCTCGGACGAACACCGCAAAAATGCAGGCATAGACGAATCCTGCAACCTCGGAAACACAATGACAGCCACCGTTGAAAAGGAGAGCATAGCAGGTCATCTCGATAAGAGCCATCTCACCGTGCATACCTATCCCGAATTCCACCCCGATAACGCCATTACAACGTTCCGCGTTGATATCGACGTTTCCACCTGCGGAAAGATTACTCCGCTGAAATCCCTCAACTACCTTATCGGAAGCTTCGACTCCGATATCATCACTATCGACTATAAGGTAAGAGGCTTCACACGCGATGAGCAGGGCAAAAAGCTCTTCATCGACCACAAAATAACCTCCATTCAGGACTATATCGCAAGGGAAACGCTCGAAAAATACGACGCTGTCGATGTCAACGTCTACCAGTCGAACATTTTCCATACAAAAATGATGATAAAGGAGATATTCCTCCAGAACTATCTCTTCAATACCGATACCTACGAGCTTGCGCCGAAGCGCAGACTTGAAATAAACGACGCGCTCCGCCGTGAGATGATAGAGATCTTCAGCGGACAAAACGTGTTTTAATGCGTAATTCGTAATGCGTAATGCGTAATTATTTTGTCACGCAAATTTATTTTGAAAACGTAGGGGACGGGTTTCCCGTCCCGAAAAAAGCGTTTTGCATTGTTTATAAGCGAAATTCGACAAAACACATTAATTCCGAATTCCGCATTCCGAATTTATACAACGGTTGCCTGTAATATGCGGCGGAAGTGGTAATGAGCCGCTTTCGCCGTTTACTTTATGAAAAGGGGGCAGCTATGAAAAACATAAACGTAAAGCGAATTTTCCTCAATATCGGTCTTACCCTCGCAGTCATAGCCGCAATATTCCTTTTTCATCAGCTCTACGAAAATTTTTTCCTCGTGAAAACTACGGGAACAGTGTTCAATATGAACACCGAGCCGAACTTTTTCTATACCGATGAAAACGGAGAAAGACGGAATTTCTGCTCTTACGGCGTTGAATATACAACAAAGCAGGGGCAAACGTTCCGCGATGATATCTTAGGCTATCCCGATGAATACAAGGTCGGCGATACGGCGGAGATTTACTATGACAGGCGTGAACCCAAGTACAACACTTATCCCGAGGATAACCTTTTCCTCATAATCGCGTTCGGCGTTCCTGCGGCTCTGCTGATATATTTCTGCCGCTCGGCGTTCAAAGGCTACAAAACAGAGTACCTCGACCGATATAAGAAAACCGTCATTTTCAGTGCAGTGACAGGCTGGATACCGATACTTTATTATATATGGTATAAGTTCTTTTTCACGCCCTCGGGCGAACTGTTTTCGGGACTTGGCGAGGGACTGATGTGCCTGTTCCTTTTCGCCGCCGTGCCGATAGTAAATATAATAGTATGGATAATTTCTGCGGCAGTTTATTGCAAAAAACAAAGAAAACTTGAAAGAAGTGTTGATAAAAATGGATCAGCATAACGCTCCGATATATGAAGCTCTCCTCCGATACCGCGATGCGAGGATAGTTCCGTTCGATGTGCCCGGTCACAAGCACGGAAAGGGCAATCCGCAGCTCACGGAATTCCTCGGAAAAACGTGTATGGAAGTCGATGTGAATTCGATGAAGCCGCTCGACAACCTTATCCACCCCGTTTCCGTCATAAAGGACGCTGAAACGCTCGCCGCCGAAGCTTTCGGGGCAAGACACTGCTTCTTTATGGTAGGCGGAACGACCTCCGCAGTGCAGACAATGGTTCTTTCCGTCTGCAAATCGGGGGATAAGATAATAATGCCGAGAAACGTCCACCGAAGTGCGATAAATGCGCTTATCCTCAGCGGCGCAGTGCCGGTTTATGTAAACCCCGGAGTAAACGAACGCCTTGGTATCCCTCTCGGAATGTCCGTACGTGATGTAGAAGCCGCAATAAAGGCGAATCCCGATGCAAAAGCCGTACTTGTCAACAACCCGACCTATTACGGAATATGCTCGAACCTCCGCAGTATCGTTCGCATCGCGCACGAGCACGGTATGGCTGTACTCGTTGACGAAGCGCACGGAACGCACTTCTATTTCGGCGAGGGTATGCCGCTCTCCGCTATGGCGGCAGGAGCAGACCTTGCCGCGGTTTCAATGCATAAATCGGGCGGTTCGCTCACGCAGAGCAGCTTCCTCCTCGTAGGCGAAAACGCCAAAGTCACCGAGGGTCACGTCCGCGCCGTAATAAACATCACGCAGACAACGAGCGCATCGTATCTGCTTCTTTCCTCGCTCGATATTTCCCGAAGAAACCTCGCTCTTGACGGAAAGAACATCGTCCGCAAGGTCGTTGAAACGGCGAATTATGCCCGTCAGGAGATAGGCAAGATAGGCGGCTACTGTGCATTTTCGGACGCGCTCATAAACGGCGATGATATCTATGATTTCGATATGACAAAGCTTTCCGTTCATACCCGTGACATCGGACTTGCAGGCATCGAAGTTTACGACAAGCTTCGTGATATCTACGATATCCAGATAGAATTCGGCGATATCGGAAACATTCTCGCATACATTTCCGCAGGTGATATGTGGAAAGACATAGAGCGCCTTGTTGCGGCACTCGCCGAGATAAAGCGCCGCTTCTCCAAGGACAAGTCGGGAATGCTCGACCACGAATACATAAATCCGCAGGTCGTTCTCACTCCGCAGGAGGCTTTCTACGGTGAGCAGGTATCGCTCCCGATAGAGCAGAGCGCAGGCAGGGTAAGCGGTGAGTTCGTAATGTGCTATCCCCCCGGAATACCTATCGTTGCTCCCGGTGAACTTATCACTGAGGAGATACTCGCTTACATTCGTTACTCCAAAGAGCGCGGCTGTTCAATGACGGGCACGGAGGATATGAATATGGAGAGGATAAAGGTACTTAGATGAATTCGGAATTCGGAATTATTTTGATTTGGAGAATGTTATATACGACATTTTCGGTTTCGGACAAGAAATGCAAAAAATAATGTTTCCGATAATCGGGTGGATATAGAATCCGCCCCTACGGGATTTCGGCTTGCTTTGCAAATTTGCGGAGCATAAATAATTCCGAATTCCGCATTCCGAATTCCGAATTTAGCATGGCGGGTTTCCCGTCCCGTACAAAAACCGAAAAATGATAATTCTGCCGATAATCGAGCGGATTCTATATCCGCCCGTTTCAATATCATACAAACGGAAAGGAGCATTTAGATGGAATTGTGGTACAGCGAAATGCACACCAAGGACGTTAAAATGTCCATAAGAATAGACAAGCAGCTTTGCAGCGAGCAGAGCGAATTTCAGCGCATCGATGTTTTTGAATCGCCCGAATTCGGCAGGTTCTTAACGCTTGACGGAATTATGATGCTCACCGAAAAGGACGAGTTCATCTACCACGAAATGATAACTCACGTTCCTATGGCATCGAACCCCGACATAAAAAAAGTTCTCGTTATCGGCGCAGGCGACGGCGGCACTATCCGCGAGCTTACCCGATATGAGAGCATCGAACATATCGATATGGTCGAAATTGACGAGCGTGTTGTCGAAGTTTCAAAGCAGTATCTTCCGCAGACCGCCTGCAAGCTCAATGACCCGAGAGTTCACATTTTCTACGATGACGGACTTCGCTTCGTCCGCAGAAAGCACAACGAATACGACCTTATAATCGTTGACAGCACCGACCCGTTCGGACCGGGGGAGGGACTTTTCACGAGCGAATTTTACGGCAACTGCTATGACGCTCTCACCGAGAACGGTATCCTCGTGAATCAGCACGAAAGCCCTTATTATCCCGACGACGCAAAGGCTATGCAGAGAGCGCATAAGCGTATCCGCGAGCTTTTCCCGATATGCGGAGTTTATCAGGCGCATATCCCGACCTACCCCTCGGGACACTGGCTCTTCGGCTTCGCTTCAAAGACGGTCAAGCCGCTTGAATTCAACGCTGACAAGTGGAACGCCCTCGGCATAAAGACGAAATACTACAACACCGAACTTCACAAAGGCTCATTCGCAATACCAAATTATGTAAAGGAGCTGCTTGACAATGCAGTCTGAAAGAAACGCTTTTATCGCTTGTGACGGCGAATATGACCGCTCGAAGATAGTCATTTTCGGCGCACCGTTCGACAGCACGACTTCCTACCGCCCCGGCACACGCTTCGGCGCAAAGGCTATCCGTCAGGAAAGCTACGGTATCGAAACCTACTCGCCCTATCAGGACAAAGACCTCACCGACTACACATACTATGACGCAGGCGACATCGAGCTTTGCATAGGCTCGTCCGACCTTGCGCTCAATCAGATAACGGAACTGACGAGAGAAATTCTCACCGACGGAAAAATGCCGCTTATGCTCGGCGGTGAACACCTTGTGACCCTCGGCGCAGTAAGAGCCGTTAAGGAAAAGTATGACGACCTCTACATCGTCCAGTTTGACGCTCACGCCGATCTTCGCGATGATTATCTCGGAGTGAAGAATTCCCATGCCTGCGTAATGCGCCGCTGCTACGAGCTTGTCGGCGAAAAGCACATCTATCAGCACGGCATAAGAAGCGGCGAGCGCACCGAATTCGCTTTCGCCAAGGAGCATACGGTAATGAATCCGTTCAACCTTGACGGCATCGACAGTATGGTCGCAGATTTAAAGGGCAAAAATGTCTACCTTACAATAGATATGGACGTTCTCGATCCGTCCGAGTTCCCCGGAACGGGTACGCCCGAAGCAGGCGGCGCACGTTACACCGAACTTTTGGCTGCGCTTATGAAAATGAAAGGTCTTAACATCGTCGGCGCAGATATGAACGAGCTTTCGCCGCCGTATGACCCGAGCGGCATCTCAACAGCACTCTGCTGCAAGCTCCTCCGTGAGCTTCTTCTGATGCTGTCATAATGATCGCTGGTTCCGGCGTTCTTTTATTTCGGCATAAAACGCCCGAATAACGTTTTATGCTTGGTTTTGGAGTTTTTATGGAAGAAAAAATTGAAAATACCGAAAAGCTGACCCTTATTGAAAGGATAAAGGGTAACAGCTATGGGCGAATTTCGCTCTCATTCGCAAAATGGTTCATTCCGTCTATTATCGTCGGACTTGCAGTGGGCGTTGTCGGCGCGGTTTTCGGAAAAGCGCTCAGTTTCGCGACAACGTTTCGCACGGGACACCCTTTTATGGTGCTTCTCCTGCCGATAGCAGGTCTGCTGCTTGTTTTCGTCTACAATATCACGAAAATGTCCGATGATAAAGGCACAAACACGATAATCCTCGCCGCAAGAGCGGAGTCGGAGGTAAAATTCCGTCAAGCACCGCTCATTTTCATAGCAACGTTCATCACGCACCTCTTCGGAGGCTCGGCAGGACGTGAGGGAGCGGCTCTTCAAATCGGCGGAGCGCTCGTTTCGCCGCTGAAAAAGCTCTTCAAAATGGACGAGCGTGACGGCTCGATACTGATAATGTGCGGTATGAGCGCAGGCTTTGCGGCTCTGTTCGGAACGCCCGTTGCTTCGGCGGTTTTTGCGGTCGAAGTCACTATCGTTGCGGCAGCGCAGTATTCCGCACTCGTTCCGTGTATGATATCGGGCGTAACCTCGGCAATGACCGCAAAGGCACTCGGTGCGGAAGCGGAAAGCTTCATCGTCAGCGGAGTTCCGACTCTTTCTGCGGAAAATGCGGTGAAGATGCTCCTCGTTATCGTCCTCGGTATGGCGTGTGCGGCGGTAAGCGTACTTTTTTGCAGCGTTATACATAAATCGGGCGAATTATATGCAAAATATATCAAGAACCCCTATTTCCGCATCGCAGCGGGTGGACTTATCGTTGCCGTTATGACCGTTCTCCTCGGAACTACCGACTACAACGGCGCAGGTATGGACGTTATAAAGCGCGCATTCACGGGCGATGCCGACCCCATGGCATTCCTGCTGAAAATGCTCTTTACGGCGCTCACCCTCGGCTGCGGCTTCAAGGGCGGCGAGATTGTCCCGAGCTTTTTCGTAGGCGCAACATTCGGCTGCGTCTTCGGCGGACTTATCGGACTTGACCCGTCATTCGGCGCAGCGGTCGGACTTATCGCAGTATTCTGCGGCGTTACGAACTGCCCATTCGCTTCAATAATTTTGAGCTGCGAGCTTTTCGGCATGAACGGACTGCCTTTCTACGCAGCCGCTATCGCGATAAGCTATATGCTCTCGGGCTACACGGGACTTTACAGCGCGCAGAAATTCCACCAGTCCAAGGCAAAGCCCGTAAAGCACCACAACAATTGATCTACGATCATCATTTAAAAAACTGGAGGTTTTTTAATGGCAAGATTAAGACGGTCGGGGGAAGATTACCTCGAAACTATACTTATTTTAAGCAAGAGAAACGACGTGCGTTCGGTCGATGTTGCCCGTGAAATGGAGCTTTCAAAGCCGAGCGTTTCAAGAGCGGTCGGACTGCTGAAAAGCGGCGGCTTCATCACCGTTGACAAGAATGGCTATATATCCCTCACCGAGGACGGCAAAAAGCAGGCGGAGCGCATCTATGAGCGCCATACCGTCCTTACCGAGTGGCTCGTCAGCATCGGTGTTGACGAGGGATCGGCAGCCGAAAACGCCTGCCGCCTTGAACACGATTTCAGCGACGAGGTCTTCGCCAAGCTCAAAGCCGACATCGAAAAAAGAAAAGCATAATGCTGTTATTTTATGGGAAAACACCTGCTTTTCAACAGCCGTGAAAGCTGTTTGGGATAATGCGGAAGAAAACGTTCCCATTTACAAAATAATTCATATAATTCCAAAAAAAATTAATGTATCGGTATTGACAAAACTTTAACAATGTGATATTATATTAATGGGTTGGGGAAATAGTATCCGCTGGCCCTGAAGAAAATGCCCAAATTTTTAATTTAATATAGAGGAACGGCGTGAATCTTGCGCTTTTTCTCTAAAAATCAAATCGGGAGGAAATTTGAAAATGGCAGACAAGAAAACTACCGCAGCTGCTGAAGCACCAAAGGTTGAAACCGCTGAAATGATCAACGGCCTTGTTGCTAACGCAAAGAAAGCTCTTGAAGAATTCATGAAGCTTGATCAGGCTCAGGTCGACAAGATCACAGAGGCTATGGCTCTTGCAGGTCTTTCCGCTCAGAGCGAACTCGCAAAGATGGCTATCGAAGAAACAGGCAGAGGTATCTACGAGGATAAGGTTACAAAGAACATCTTCTCCACAGAGTACATCTGGCACTCCATCAAGCACGAAAAGACAGTCGGCATCATCGAAGACAACATCGATGAAAGCTACGTTGAGGTTGCTGAACCTCTCGGAATTGTCTGCGGTGTTACACCTACAACAAACCCGACTTCCACAACAATGTTCAAGTCTATCATCTGTATGAAGACCAGAAACCCGATCATCTTCGGTTTCCACCCATCTGCACAGCAGTGCTCCAAGAGAGCTGCTGAGATCGTTCGTGACGCTGCTATCAAGGCAGGCGCTCCCGAAAACTGCATTCAGTGGATCGAATATCCTTCCATCGAAGCAACAGGTCTTCTCATGAACCACCCTGACGTTGCAACTATCCTCGCAACAGGCGGCCCGGGAATGGTTAAGGCTGCTTATTCCGCAGGTAAGCCTGCACTCGGCGTTGGCCCCGGTAACACACCTTGCTATATCGAAAAGTCTGCAAACGTTAAGCAGGCTGTTAACGACCTCATTCTTTCCAAGTCCTTCGATAACGGTATGATCTGCGCATCTGAGCAGGCTGCTATCATCGACCAGGAAATCTATGATGAAGCTGTTGGCTTCATGAAGTATCACGGCTGCTATTTTGCAAAGCCTGAAGAAGTTCAGAAGATCCAGGATACAATTATCGACACAGAAAAGATGGCTGTACGTCCTTGGGTTGTTGGTCAGTATCCTTGGCAGATCGCTGAAAAGGCAGGCATCACAATCCCTAAGGAAACAAAGGTACTCTGCGTTGAGATCGGCGGCACAGACGCTAACAAGTATCCTCTCGCACTCGAAAAGCTTTCTCCTGTACTCGCAGTTGTTAAGTCCGATACACACGAGCACGCTTTCGAGCTTTGTAAGGAAATGCTCAAGCACGGTGCTGGTCATACAGCTGTTATCCACACATCTGATGATGAACTCGCTGACCTCTACGGCGAATCTATGAATGCAAGCCGTATCGTTGTTAACTCTCCTGCATCCTTCGGTGCTATCGGTGACGTTTACAACTCCATGGCTCCTTCCCTTACACTCGGCTGCGGTTCTTATGGTAAGAACTCCGTTTCCGAGAACGTTACAGCTAAGAACCTCATCAACGTTAAGAAGATCGCTAAGAGAAGACTTAATATGCAGTGGTTCAAGGTTCCTGAAAAGATCTACTTCGAACCGGGTTCTGTTCAGTACCTCGCTAAGATGCCTGAGATCCACAGAGTTATGATCGTAGCTGACCCCGGAATGGTTCAGTTCGGCTATGTTGACAGACTCACATATCAGCTCAATAAGAACGAAAATCATCCTGTTATCGAGATCTTCAGCGAAGTTGAGCCTGATCCTGACCTTACAACAGTTCGTAAGGGTACAGGCGTTATGAACTCCTTCCAGCCTGACTGCATCGTTGCTATCGGCGGCGGTTCTGCAATGGACGCTGCAAAGGCAATGTGGCTCTTCTATGAGAACCCGGATGCAGACTTCATCGGCATGGCTCAGAAGTTCATGGATATCCGTAAGAGAGTTTACAAGTTCCCGAAGATGGGTAAGAAGGCTAAGCTTGTCTGCGTACCTACAACTTCCGGTACTGGTTCTGAAGTTACTTCTTTCGCAGTAATTTCCGATAAGTCCAAGAACATGAAGTATCCTCTCGCTGACTACGAGCTCACTCCTGATATCGCTATCGTTGACCCTGAGTTCGTTTACACAGTTCCTAAGGCTTCTACAGCATTCACAGGACTTGACGTTCTCACACACGCAATCGAAGCTTACGTTTCTGTTCTTGCAACAGACTATACAGACGCTCTCGCACTCCACGCTATCAAGCTCGTATTTGAGTATCTCCCTGATTCTTACAAGACAGCTGATAAGCTTGCAAGAGAGAAGATGCACAATGCTTCTTGTATCGCAGGTATGGCATTCACAAATGCATTCCTCGGTGTAAACCACTCCCTCGCTCATAAGCTCGGCGGTGAGTTCCACATTCCTCACGGACTTGCAAATGCATACCTCCTCCCACACGTTATCGAATACAACGGTCAGCAGACACCTACAAAGTTCGCTGCATGGCCTAAGTACGATCACTATATCGCTCCTGAGCGTTATGCTGAGATTGCTAAGCTCATGGGCTTCGTTCCTCAGAACGCAACAGTTGAGCAGGGCGTAAAGGCACTTGCTGACGCTGTAAGAAAGCTCATGAAGGAAGTTAACATTCCTCTCTCAATTTCCGAAGCAGGCAAGACCGACAGCAGATCCTACATCGATCCTAAGGTATACGACAATGCAATTGAAATGCTCGCATACAAGGCATTCGATGACCAGTGCACAACTGCTAACCCAAGACTCCCAAGAATTGACGAGCTCAAGGAACTCCTCAGACTTGCATACTACGGTAAATAATTTACCGGTAAGTAATTTGTTAGCAGCATAAAAGCTAATATTGACCGCCTCCGTTGTGAAAACGGGGGCGGTTTTTGTATAATTTAAAATTTTTTTCTCATAATAATCCCGAATAAATTCTTTCGGAGGTCATTATGGCTAAAAAAATTTCACGGAATACTTTTATTATGGAATCCTCGCCGTCCATTCACAGCTATGCTTCGATCGTTGGAAAAATGGAATCGGAAGGGCCGCTCGGTTCTTACTTCGATGAGTGCGTGGAGGACGGTTATCTCGGTCAGTCAACTTGGGAAAAGGGCGAAAGTGAGCTTGTGAAGCGCGCGCTTGCCCTCGCGATAAAAAAGGGCGGTCTGTCCACTCACGATATCGACTATATGTTTGCAGGCGACTTGCTTAACCAGTGCATTGGTTCAACTTACGGTCTGCGTGATTTTGAGATACCGCTTCTTGGTATCTACGGCGCTTGCTCCACAATGTCTGAGGGGCTCGTTCTGTCCTCGCTTATGACCGACAGCGGCATCGGTGGAAAGGTCGCGGCGGTAACTTCTTCACACTTCTGCTCGGCAGAGCGCCAGTTCCGTTTTCCTCTTTCCTACGGCGGAGTGCGAACTCCTACAGCACAGTGGACCTGCACGGCTTCGGGCGCGGTAATCGTTTCGGAAAAAGCGTCAGCACCGTTTATCCGCGCGGTCACTATCGGAAAGATCGTTGACCTCGGCGTGACAGATGCGAATAATATGGGCGCGGCAATGGCTCCTGCGGCGGCGTATGTTATCAAGCAGTTCCTTGACGATACGGCAATGCAGCCGAGCGACTTTGACGCTATCATCACGGGCGACCTCGGACTTGTAGGCAGTGAGCTTTTGATCGAGCTTCTCCAAAACGAAAACATCGATATCAGCAAGCAGCATAAAGACTGCGGATTGATGATGTTCGACCGCGAAAATCAGGACGTTCACGCAGGCGGTTCGGGCTGCGGCTGCTCAGCATCAGTGCTTTGCGGCTATTTCCTCGACAAGGTGAAAAACGGAACTTTGAAAAACATTCTCTTCTGCGCAACGGGCGCACTTATGTCAACGACCGCCTCGCAGCAGGGTGAAAGCATACCCTCGATATCCCACGCCGTCTTTATCTCACACGAATCGCGCTTCAAAGAAAACACTTGAAAAAAACGTCCTCCTATGTTATAATATTATAGGCAAAACCACACGGAAAGTTAAGGTTTCGCGCGGTTTTGCCTATATTTTTTCATTTAAAAAGGTGATATTATGACAAAGTCGGAAGTTATCGAGTATGCACTCACGCTTTCGGGTGCGGCGGCGGATTCGCCGTTTGAGAATGACAGTGAAACGGTCGTGCTTCGCCACTCGGACAGCGGAAAATGGTTCGGACTGATAATGCAGCTCGGCGAAAAGCATATCGTCAACCTCAAATGTGAGCCGATGAACGCGGATTTTCTGCGCTCGGTGTATGAGGGCGTAACTCCCGCTTATCACATGAATAAAACTCACTGGAACTCGGTCATTTTAGGCTCGGACGTACCCGATGACGAAGTAAAGCGAATGATCGATGACAGCTTTTATCTTACAAAAAAGCAGATAAGGAGGAAGAAAAGTGACGGAAAATAACTATTCGATAAAAATCCCCGAGTATGAGTATTTTCAAATGGGCGGTCATTACAGCGGCTCAAAACGCGGAATGAATTTCGACGATTTTAATTTTCACATCGTGCCGAAAGACGAAATAAAAGTCGATGTCTGGTACGGCGTGAAATGCTATGACCTCTCGGAAATGGTCGACGGGAAAATTTTCGAGCAGAGCAATGACGGCTATCATCAAATGCTCGACTGGATAGAGGAGCAGTATCAGATCTGGCTCAAAGATCACAAACTTCGCCCGTCGAAGCTCGGCTACTATTCAAAAGAAAAGGAACTCCCGAAATGGCTCACGGACGAGTGGGAAAAGCAGGGGATCAAGAGAAATTAGAAATTCGGAATGCGGAATTCGGAATTATTTTTGCTTTGCATATTTTCAGCGAAAACCTGATTTCCGTAGTACTTTTTGTAAACGCTAAAACTTTATGGTTCGTTTTTTCAATAACCCCTGAATTTTAAATGGTGTTTAGTATAAAATAAACGAACACCCCCGATTTTATCTGAGAATGATAAAATCAGGGGTGTTTTTATACGATAAAACATACAAAAATATGCACCGAAAATCGCTCCGCGATTCGGGACGGGGAAACCGTCCTCTACAGAGATTTTGCAATAATTGTGGTTTTTCAACGGTCGGATATAGAATATCCGACCCTACGATTTTACGGTAATTTTCGGAACAAAATAATTAAGCATTGCGCATTACGAATTACGCATTTAATTAAACTCGTGCATAATTTTTTCGGCTTCGCGGCGGAGAGTTTCCTCGTCTGTTATTTTGTCAACGTTTTTCATTATCGCACCGCGGACATAATCGGGCAGCGAGCCGTAAAAAATTTTCGCTGAGCTGCTCTCCGACAAAAGCTTGTCAAGTCCTTTTTCCATTTTTATCACCTCGGGATTATTATTTCCAAGGAAATAAAAAATATACTTGCTCAATTGTACATATCGTACTGTGTGCCGATAAAAGCTTTGACTTCTTCAATTCTTGCAGTGCCGTCGTCATAGCCCATCTGCCACGTTTCACGAAGCTTTTCTGTGCTTTTTTCAAGGCTGTCGAGCTTTATTTTCGGGCGAAAAATAAGCGCTTTTCCGCGGCGTTCAAGCTCTCTGCAGAATTCCGTCTGACGGTTGTAAATTCTGTGACGGTCGAGCAGAAGCATTTCGATCTCGGGAAATTTTTTGCGGATAAGCTGGCTCATTATGATGTTGCCCTTGCCGCATTTTTTGACGAAACCTTCGGGCTGTGTGAGGATAATGACGTTTTTCGTGCAGCCGTCTTTTATTGCAGGCTTTATCGGTATCGGGCAGGAAAGTCCGCCGTCATAATAGAAATTTCCGTCAAGTTCGGCAGGTGGGAAAAGTCCCGGAATAGAGCAGGACGCGCGGAGGTATTTGAAGTCCGTACCGTTTTCCAGTCCGTTTTTGCATTCAAATTTTCCCGTAGCAGCGTTGGTAACGCCTACTTTGAGCTCGCCTTTGTATTTATAAAAAGTATCATAATCGAACGGGACGAGTTTATTCGGAATTTCGCCGAAAACAAAGTCAAGTCCGAAACAGCTTTTGCATACGCGGAAATTTCTTGCGCCGATATATCGCTTGTCGCTGCGGTATTTATCCATAATTTCGCGGTTTCGTGCGAACTGCTTTGAAACGTAGGAAACGCCGTTCGATATGCCTGCCGAAACTCCGATAATATATGGAAATTCAATGCCGTTTTCAAGGAAAGCGTCCATAACGCCTGCCGAATAAACGCCGCGGAATGTTCCGCCCTCAAGTACAAGTCCGACTTTATTTGTCATATTTTCGTTCATATTTCACGCTCCGTTTATGTTATATCGTTGTTATTTTCATCGAGAAAAAGATACTCGCTCGGGATTTCTTCATTATACCATATAAAAGGATATTCATTTACCTCAATATTGTGAACACCGCTCGAATCGGTGATCTTCAGCGTTTTGCAGTCCTGATTATTGATGATAAAAGCATAGCCGTGCCACTGGAGTGCGGCGATATCTTTTCCGCAGTCGATAGGCTTGAAAGTTTGCTTGAATTCGCAGCCGTCGTTGGTTTCAAGACATTCCATAGGAAGATAATAGTGCAATTGATACTCATTTCCCGAGATGAACCAGAGCAGGGAATAGCTGTCGTTTTGGCATTTTCCTGCAAAGCTTATATCGGTATTTTCGGCGTCAGAGATAGGAATTTCTTTTCGTGCTTTTTTGATAAGGTCATCTGTGGTTTCCATTTTTCCGCAGGCGGATAATAAAAGGACAGATGCAAGTATCGCAAAGAGAAGCTTTTTCATTGTGTTCCTCCAAAATCAGGGCATTTGTAAAAAATAAGACCTATTCATAGGAATAAGTCTTATCGTATTTTAACCGTGTGATTTCATCTTTTCAAGTCCGAAGAGGACTTCATTTATAGCAAAGTTATCCTTGAGGTCACGGACATCATTTTCGATAACAACAAGGCGACCCGAATTCTGTACCTGCATTTCAGTAAGTGTTCTGATAGCAGGCGAAACCTCATTTTCAAGTGTGATCTTGATGCTCTTGACATCTTTTTCGAGGGTATCCTGTTTCGCTTCAACGTTATCCAGCTTTTTATCAAAGTTGTCCTGTCTGCTTTCAAAGCCAGCCATTCTTTCATCGAACTTATCCTGTCTGCTTTCAAAGCCAGCCATTCTTTCATCGAACTTATCCTGTCTGTCAAGCATTTCACGCTGATTGTTTTGCAGTTCCGTAATATCAGAACGCATTTCGTTCATTTCGGAACGCATTTCATTGATTTCCAAGTGGATACCATTGATATCCGTGCGCATTTCGCTGATATCCGTGCGTATATCATTTATGTCTGCGCGTGTTTTTTTCTGTTCTTCAAGTATTTGCAGTAAAATTTCTTCCGTATTCATTCCGTTCAGCCTCCAGTAGAAATATTATACACCAAGGCTTGTTCGTTTGTCAAGGGTCGGAAAAATATTCGGCATATTGCCAAGTCTTGAAATCTGAGCGGAAATATGATATAATATGTTAAAGTTTTTTGAAAGGACGGGAAAATGCGGTACAAGGCTATTATTGCTGCACTGACGGTCGGACTTGCGGCGGCTGCGGTCTGCGCGGATTATTTTGTAACAAATGAAAAATTCAGTGAGCGCATCGCCGAGAATGACAAGTACACGCTTCTCGGTGCTGACCCTCACGCGCTTTACGGCGGTTTCACTGTGGAGGAGCTTGGGGAGAATTATGATAAGCCGTCCGCACTTTTGGGGAAGGTATCGGTCGATGTGCCGCTGATAGATCAATACCCCGAACTGCCCGTTGGCTGTGAGCCGTCCTGCGCGGCGGCGGTTTTGCAGATGCTTGGATTTGAAACGGACAAGCTTGATTTTACCGATAATTACCTCGGCTGGGACGATAATTTTTACTATGACAAGCACAAGCAGTCGCACGGACCTGACCCGAGAAAAGTTTTTGCGGGAGATCCTTACAAGTGGGGTTATGGCTGCACAAGCGAGGTGCTTGCCGAGTCGATGAACCGCTTTTTTGATGAAAAAGCACCGTCCTCTGTGGAATACCGTGCTATGGCGCTTGATGAAGACCTTAACTCGGCGGATATAGAAAAGCTGCTTGATGAGGGTGTCCCTATAATAGTATGGGCGACGATCGATATGAAGCCGCTCAACTACCGCAAGCCGTCCGAGTGGTACATAGACGGCACGGCGGAGAAATACACTTGGTATGGCAACTCGCACACGCTCGTTCTGTGCGGATATGACACGAACTGCTACTACTTTATGGACCCGAACGGAAAAAAGGACATCACGGCATATATGAAGACCTCGTTCCTCAACCGATTTGAGGACAACGGGTTTCAGGCGGTTGTGGTGAAGATCACTAAATTTAATGCGTAATTCGTAATGCGTAATTATTTTCGTAAATTCGTAAATCTTATAATAATTATTCACTTATATAAAAAGAGTTGCTGTCACGAAAGATACCGCGACAGCAACTCTTTTTATATTTCTATCAGATCAGCGAAGCCAAATTACGCATTGATCAATAGTTTCAGCCATACCACTGCAAGGGTTATATAGAGGGCATCGGAGGCGAGGGTATAGATTACTGCTGTTATTACCTTGACTTTGGTGCTGACGAGTGGTTTTTCCTTTACTCTTTTTATGTTTGACGGTGGGTTTGGTTTTGAGATGAGGAACAGCAGGACGGTCACGAGGGTATGCCCAATAGTGGTTATTATCCAGAGGTAAGGCATATTGTAACGGAACGCTGCAAAGAGGAAGAACATTCCTATTTGGAAAACTGCGTTGCTGATGAGGGTGAGTAGTGCGGAGATATTCTGTCGTGTTACAAGGCTGAACAGCCAGCCGAACGCACAGCTCAAAATTACAGAGATAAGTGTGAGGGCAACATAGCTGCCTGCGGTGGAATCGACAAGGAGTGAGAACACTTCCATTGGGTAGGCGAATCCTGCAACTGCGAGCAGGGCGGCGATGATGACCGCGCCGAGGGCGATGAAGCCTTTTTTTCTTACGGTGAATTTGCTGTCGAACTTTTCGATGAATTTTAACATAGTTCCTCCGTTTGGGTCTTAAACGGCTGCCGATCTTTTATGTTCGGCAGCCGTTTTTGTTTTATATTGTTAAGGGGTATATACGCGGTGTTTCAGCAAGTTATTTTAAAAAAGCCATTGCAGGGAGCGGTCACTGTTTTGCTCTGTTTAATTGTATCGGTGACTGCGGGACGGGAAACCCTTTCCCCTATGGTAAGATGTGGTGATATTAAATTTTGCAAAAAAACGCCTGTGCAGTTTTATCAATACAATTCTTTAAGAGAATCACGGACGCGCTTTACTTCTTCGAGAAAGGCTTTATCGAGGTCGGTCTGCTTATAGTGCTTCGGCATAACGAGGAGATCTTTGCCCCTTGAATGGTCGTCCGAGCAGCAGCGCTGGACAAGGCGGAAATGGTGGAGCTGGCTGTCGGTGAACGGTGACACCCACATATACGAACGTGGGACATTATCGAGCAGGTCGAACTGGCTTCCGCGGTCGTACACGAAGATACGGCTATGCTCGGCTTCGTTATTCTTTTTGAGGTAGCTGGACGAGAGGTAGGGGACGGTGGAGTCGCCCTGAACTATTTCGATATAGCCGTTGAGGTCGGCAGTGCTGAAGTTTTCGGCTTTTGCAAGCTCGTCCTTTTCGGCGAGGAGAGCGACATACGGAAAGTTCCATATTTCCTCATAGTAGAGGTCTTTATCGCGGAGAAGCGAGAGGAAAAAGTCCTCGAATTCTTCCCTGAATCGTATAACGGCATAGGAATACTCGCCGTCGGCAAGACCGTTGAGGGCGCTGATAGCGTTCGTTTCGCGGAAATTCATTGCGAGCTTTTCGCCGCGGTCGAGCGAATTTATGAAATTTGAAAAGGCGTGTGCGATATACGATGCTCGGGGGATAGCTATTTTAAAGGTCGTGAGCTCGGAGTCCTCGGGTTTGAGGATAGTTTCCATTTTTTCAAGCTGTGAGATGATAGTTTTCGCACACTCGAGGAAAGCCATACCCTTTTCGGTGGGCTCGACTCCCTTTGAGATACGCTTGAAAATGGGAGAACCGAATTCCGTTTCGACCTCCTTTATTGCTTTGCTGAGGTTCGGCTGCCCCATAAAAAGGTTGGAGGCGGCTTTTGTGATAGAGCCGGTTTTTTCGACTTCTACCAGATATTTTAGGTGCATAAGATTCATATTTTTACACTCATTCCCCAATATTTTTCACGAAAGTGATATTCCTTTTTTGTTCGCAAGTACACACAAATTATATATATCATATTATAGCATTTAGCAAAGTAAAATTAATTAAGAATATATAAATATAATATTAATAAATTGTGTTGCATTGCGGCGAAAAGGGGTGATTTTAGGCTTTTTGTTGCAGTTAGACAAAAAAGTCGTTTTTTGAGGGTGAAAATAGGGCCTGTTCTTGTGCAAAATGCAATAAAAAGATGTGATTGTATGTTAGTATGGGTTTGTGCTATGATTTAGTCACGGAAAGGGGGTGAGAAGAAAATGAAGAGCAAAAGTTATCCGATATTCCGAAGCGCAGAGGAGATAAATTCTAAGATAGAGCGTTATTTTCGCTCGTGTGAGCCTGTGCAGGCGGTCGATGATGAGTGTGCGCCGATGTTTGACAAGAACGGTGCGCCCGTTTATGCTGTGCAGGAAGTTCCGCTGACCGTTTCGGGGTTGGCTATTGCGCTTGGGTTCGGGTCGAGGGAGGAGCTTTTGTCCTATCGCGGCAAGCCTTTTGCGGAGAATGCGATACACTCGGCTTTGCTTCGCATTGAAAATTATGCGGAGGAGAGGCTGTTCGACAAGGGGCAGTCCTCGGGGGCGAAGTATTTTCTCGAGGGGAATTTCAAGGCTTGGAGCGAGGACGGGGACGGAGAAAACGACACGATACGCCGTCTTGACGAGGTGCTTGAAACGCTCGACAGGACGATGAGGGGAGGTTAGCGTTATTTTCACGGAAAAGCAGCGTTATGTATGGAAACACACGGTCGGCGAATTCCACCGCTGGAATATTTCATACGGGGCAACGAGATCGGGAAAGACGTATCTTGACTACTACCGCATACCGTATAGGATACGCCGTGCGCCCGAGGGGCTGATACTTCTTATAGGCAACACGCAGGGGACGCTTGAACGAAACATTATTGAGCCGATGCGGAATATCTGGGGCAGCAGTTTGGTCGGAAATTTATCCGCTTCGGGGAAGATAACCTTATTCGGGCGGGAATGCTATGCTATCGGTGCTGACAAGGTGGGGCAGGTATCGAAGCTCCAAGGTGCGGGTGCGGCTTACTGCTACGGTGACGAGATAACGACATGGGCAGAACCCGTATTCCAGATGTTGAAATCACGTTTGGACAAGCCTAACGCCTGTTTTGACGGGACGTGCAATCCTGACTCGCCGTCGCACTGGTTTCACAAATTTCTGGAGAGTGACGCTGACATTTTCAGTATGCGCTTCACCATTGACGACAACAAATTTCTGACGGAAAGCTTTGTGGAAAACCTAAAGCGCGAATACTCGGGGACGGTTTACTATGACCGGTTTATCCTTGGGTTATGGCGCGCTTCGCAGGGAGTTATATACCGCAGTTTTGCGGATTCGCCCGAGAGGTTCATCATCGATGAAGAGCCGAGCGACATTATGTACTGCGTGGCTGGGCTTGATTTCGGCGGAAACGGTTCGGCACATGCGCTCAATCTGACTGGGATGACGAAAGGTCTGGGGAAGGTCGTGACGCTCGGTGAATGGTACTCGAAGTCGGAGCTTACGCCGAACGAGCTGGAAAAGTGCGTATGTGATTTTCTTGAAAAGGCTTTGCAGAAGTATCGGATAACGGAGCTTTTCTGCGACAGTGCGGAGCAGGTGCTTATCCGAGGGATAGCGAGGGAATGTGCGCGCAGGCATTTGCCGATAGCGGTGCGGAATGCGAAAAAGGGCAGGATAACCGACCGTATCCGTTTTTACTGCGGATTAATGGGGACGGAGCGATACGCTGTGATGCGCTCCTGCGTTCACACGATCGAGGCTTTCTCCGAGGCGGTATGGTCGGAGGAGGGGAGCGGTATCCGTCTTGATAATGGAAGTGTCAACATTGACAGTCTTGACGCGCAGGAATACTCGACGGAGGCGCTTATGAAAAGTATTATTGACAATGGGGGGATTTGATGAATGGATCGGAAGATGTGAGCAGGGTTTTTCACAAGGGCGGAAATGCGGAGCTTCGGCGATACTATGCTTCGGCAGAGAATTGGCGGCGGATTTACAGTGGTGAGCCTGAATGGAAAACAGTGAAAAAGTCCGGCTTATACCGAGGCGGCACACGGAGAATGAATATGCTCGGGACGGCAAAGGTGCTTTGCGACCGTTTTGCATCGGGGGTAATGGCTGAGAAGCCGAGCCTTGTTTTCGCTGACGAAAAAGTCGGCGAATATGTTGGAAAAGTGCTTGAGGAGAGCGGCTTCCGGGCGAAGCTGGCGGAGCGTTTGCCTTATGCATTTGCAATGGGAGGCTGTGTATTTCGCCCGTACATAAACTCGGGGAAGATAGGCATTGACATTGTTATCGGGAACAGTTTCGTTCCGCTCGAATGGGACGATAATGGAGTGACGGCGGCTTGCTTCCGCAGTTCGCTGGTGAGGAACGGTTCACGCTACACCTTGCTTGAAAAGCGTGGGAATGAAAATGGTATGGCTGTTTCGGAGCACAGGCTTTTCTGTGCAAAGGACGGGGCGGCATACGAAGCTTCGGCGGAATGTTCGCTTTCGGAGGTTTATCCCGAGCTTAAAACGAGGGTGGAATATGACGGAGTTGACAGTAAGCTGTTCTCGGTGTTCAGGGTATTCGGGGCGAACAATCTTTATCCCGAGATTCCGCTCGGCATTTCTGTATTTGCAAATGCGGCTGACACGCTTCGGGCGCTTGATGTGGCGTTTGACAGCTTTGCGCGCGAATTCATTCTCGGCAAGAAGAGGATAATCGTACCGAGCAGCTGTGTTCAGACGGTAGTTGACATTGCGACGGGCGAACAGCGGCAGTATTTTGATGCTGATGATGAAGCTTATGTTGCGCTCAAATGTGATGAGGAGAGTGAACTGAAAATTACCGACAACACGGTGGAGCTTCGTGTGGACGAGCATATCAAGGCGATAAATGCGCTGTTGAACATACTCTGTTTTCAGACGGGGTTATCGTCGGGGACGTTCTCCTTTGATGTGAATGAGGGGGTCAAGACTGCGACGGAGATAATCTCGCGCGACAGCAGGACGGCGGAAACCATACGCGTTCAGCAGAGTGCGCTCGGCGGTGCGATAGCGGAGCTTGTGCGCGAAATTGCGCTGCTCGGGGAATATCTTGGCGAGATCGAAAAGTCAGACACAACGGTAGAAGTGCTTTGGCAGGACGGGATCATCACGGACGAGAACACGCTCATCGAGAACAGTGTCAAGCTTGTACAGAGCGGCTTAAAGTCGAGGGTAACGGCGATAATGGAACTGCAGAGATGCAGTTACGAGGACGCTGTGAAAGAGTACGAGCGCATTATGAAAGAGGAAAGGGGCAATTAAAAATGGAAGAAAAAGATCTTGAAAAATCGGGGGAGATCATTCCCGAAAATGCGGAGGAAAGCGCTTCGCCCGAAACGGTTTTGAGTGGGGAAAATGTTCCGAATGAAACCGTTCCGAGCGAACGCGAGCAGGCATTGGAGGACAAGCTTTTCTGCATACAGAGCGGCGTTCCCGAGGAGAACTGCGATGTAGTCATTGCGGCGGCTTCGGCTATGGGAAAATCGGACAGAAAGGCGGCAATTGCGGAGGTTCTGGAGAAGTTCCCGTTCTTCAAGCCTGCGCGTGAGGAGCGCGGCGGCATTACCACGGGTGTACACATTGAGGGTGTTCAGGGTTCGGTGCTTTCGGGAGTGGAAGAGGCATTTTTTGCAGCTAATCCCGATTGCAGATAAACAACATTATACTATTAAATTTATGGAGGAAAAAATTATGGCAGAACTTATTACAAATCGTTATTCACAGCTTGTTGATGCGAAGCTTCGCGCTACGCTCGTTACGCAGGACAACTACATTTTCAGCACGGTTCATGAGGGCAATGGCGTTGGCGGTGCGGTGATAATTCCCGTTCGTGACACAGAGGTCGAGGTAAAGGCTTACGACAAGGCGAACGGTGCGGCGCTTTCTTCGGGTGCGACAAGCTATCACACGCTCATTATGTCAAATGATGAGGCTGTGAACGAGCTTATTGACGGTTACGATGCGGCGGCTCTTCCCGATGATGTTGTTGCGGAGCGACTTGCTTCGGCAGGTTACACGCTTGGACTTTCGATGGACAAGAAGTCTATCAAGGCGCTTGAAACTACCGAGGGCGTAAAGGTCTGCGATGTCAAGACTGCCTGCACAAGCTCGAACGCTTACAGCACGGTGGCAAAGGCGAGAACATATCTTTCGAGAAAGGGTGTTCCTGCTTCCAACCGCTGGCTCATCGCTTCGCCCGAATTTATGGAAGTTATCATGCAGGACGAGAAGTTCATTCGCGGCGGAAATCTTTCGCAGGAGCTTGTAAAGGCAGGCTGTGTGGGCAGAATTGCAGGCTTCAACGTATTTGAATCGAACAATCTTATGTTTGAGGACGTGAAGGCTGTTTCGGGCAAAAAGACGACTACCGAATTTATCTGCGGTCACCCGAACTGGTGTCATCGTGTATGCGAATGGGCAGTTCCCGTTACGGTAAATCCTATTGCGGACGGTGTTCACATCGGCGCGGCGGCTGTTCAGGGCAGAAAGGTCTATGCTGTTCATATTTCAAAGCCCGAAACGGTTTATGTGAAGAGAACAGAGGCGTGATAAAGGCAGAATTTTGCGCGAAAGGAGGTGATATTTACGGCTTATTCTGATGTAAACAAATACATGGAGCGGCAGTCGGAGATAGGTGAATATGAAGCTGTGAAGCTTATAGAAAAAGCGGAGGAAGCGGTCGGTCTTATGACGGGGTTTGCTGTGGAGAAGTGCGGTTTGGAGAGCTTTTCAGCATTTGAAAAGGATATGCTTGAAAAGGCGGTCTTTGCGCAGGCTGACTACATTCTTGAAAACGGGGGAAGTGTTGATGACAGTTCGGGTGAGCCCGTTTCGGTGACTATCGGAAGCTTTTCATACAGCTACGGGACGGCTTCGGCGGCTAAGGCTTCATCGCAGAGCGGCTTTTCAAAGGCGGCTTTGGGATATCTTGAAGCGGCAGGATTTTTATCGAGAAGAATTGGGGTGAAATAAAAATGAGGAGGATTCCGAGATACCTGCTTATCCACAGGGCGAAGCTTTATGAGGGGAAAAGCGGAGGATTTTTTGCGGCGGAGCAGGTCGGGCCGACCGAGCTAAGCTTTATCCGCATCGACTATGCGGCTAAGATAAACCGAGACGGTGTAAAGGGGTTCAACGACAAGGCATCGGGGGACGCTTTGCTGATATACGACTGCGGAAACAGCTTGCCGTTGGGTGTGGAATTCCGCATCGGGCAGAGGGTGGTTTTTTCGGGAAAAAGTTTTTCGGTGAGCGGTGTGAGTGTGCTTTATGGGAGAAATTCTCCTCATCACATTGAGGTTACACTGGAGGAGATAGGTATATGAGGAGCATTGCTGAGGAGATCGTTTGCAGGATAGGCGAAAAGTGTGGAAAAGAGCCGTCGGTGCGGCTTTCGGCATCGGGCGGAACTGCGTTTTATCCCGTTTCGGACAAGCTTAAAGCGGCTTTTCTTGACGGTGGTGAGCTTCGTGAAATGGAATTGAGGGTGAAGCTGAAAGGTGAAGTTCCGAGTATGCTTTTTTCGGCGGCGGAGAAGTTTTGCGGCGACATTTGCGGCATTGGGGACATAGTTGGGGAGGACTATCATGTTGTAAGGCTTGCGCCGTCTGAGCGTCCCTCAATGGAAAGCTGTGCGGAGAACGGAATGAGCATTGTTTCATTCTTGCTGACGGCGGAATACATACTTGAAAAGGGGGCGGCGGAATGAGGATAGTTTACACGGCAGCTTCGGGGGAGAGCCTTGATCTTTCGAGGGGGCTTATCCGTGCGGTGTCGGTGAGCGGTATCTTCCCCGAGAGGAGCATTGAAGTTGAGGAAAACGGCACGGTCGGCGGAAGTGTCATTTCCGAGAGGCGAGGGGTAAGGAAGATAAAGCTTCGCGCTGTGATATGCGGTGATATTGGGAATTCGCATACGGTCATATCGGAAATATTTGGCTTTTCGGGAATGGGAAAGCTGACTTTTTCGGACGGAGAAAAAAGTGTTGGCATCGGCTGTTATGCTGAGGGTATTTCGGTGGAAAGCACGGACGGGACGAACTATGCGGAGATAAGCTTTTTATGCCCGAACCCGTTCTTTGAAAAAAGCGGCGGTTCGGAGGTCTATGTTCAGCTTTGCGGTTCATCGGGGGTATGGGAGTTCGATGATTGGGAACTCAGCGAAGAAAATGAAACGGAGCTTTCGGTGATACTTTCGGGAAACTCGGCTTTCGTACCGAATGACGGCGGTTTTGAGGCAGGATGCATCATCACGGCGGAGGTACTCAGTGCTGTTACGGAAATTCGTGCTGTCAATGCAGGGACAAAGGAATTCATCGGTGTTAAAGGAAACTTTGCGGCAGGAGATGTTGTGATCTTCCGATGCATTGACGGTGAAAAGGGTATTTTTCTTTCGGACGTTCGGGACAATGCAAAGACAGAGGATATCACTCACCGAATTATATGGGGTTCAAACTTTTTCAAGATAGCGCCGAACGGTACGAGGGTATATATTTCGACCGATGCTGTTGGAATGAATCTCACGGCGCACATCAACTTAAAGGAATATTCGGAGGGGTTCTGATTGGACGTTTATATTTATGAAGTCAGCGAGGGGGAATATCTTCGTTTGCTCGGGGTGACGGACAGGTTGGCGAAGTTCGGCATTGAAAGGCTTTTATGCGGCGGTGACAGGCTCGAAGCGGTATTCGTTTCGGGTGGAAGCTGTGAAAGGCTGATAAGACCCGAGAGGATAATTGAGATACCGGAGGTTTTTTCGGGACTTATCACGGGGATAAAAAAATCTGCAGGAGGCGGAAAGGCAGAGGTGAGTGCAATTTCATTCGCAGGACTGCTTTCACGGCGTGTTCTTTCGGAATACGCAAGGGGTGACAGTTTTATGACTATCATTGAGAAGAACTGCGGAGCTTTGGCAGGTGAAAAGAGGGCATTCCCGAACACTTTTATTGACAAGTCGGCAGATTGTTTATTCGTGCCGTCGAGTGCATATCAAAAGCGAAGTCTTTCGCGTTCGGTGACGGCTGTTATCGAAAAGAATTTTCGGATATGCTCGGAGATAGTTCACGATGAAAATGGGGCAAAGATACGTTTATATGGGCGTTATACTGTTGACAGGAGTGTTGGTTCGGATGCGGAGCTTCCTATAATTCTTTCGTCCGAATATGACACTCTTGGTCAGCGTAGCTATTCCTACAGTGAAACGAGAACGGTCAGCGGAGCATACATTTATTCCGATGCGAGGTACAGCAGCAAGGGCACTGTGAGCATTGAACCATGGTCGGGATATTTCGGCGAAGCTTCGGGTTTTGAACGCTGTGAGGAGTCTTATCAGATCGAGCCTGTGATATATTACAGCAATTCGGTCATTGACGGTGAGATCATTTATCGGGCGGAGCTTGATCATTCCGAAACCAGAGCTTCGGCGGCGGATATGTTCGCTTCGAGATATTCACCGCCGAGTGAGGTCATCTCGGCTTCACTCGGGAAAGGCTTGTTAGAAGCGATACATTCGGGGGCGTTCGGGGTCGGCGACAAAGTAACGCTTTATCCCGATGAAAAAGGAAAGGATTCCGCAAGGCGGATAACGAAGATAGCCGAGCATTACGAAAACGGTGGTTTCACGATGTCGGTCTATCTGGACAGAGATCAGGGGGGAGAATAATAATGTCAAACGAATACGGATTTTTCGCGTCAAAGGACCACGACAGACGATACTCGGCTGATGATTTCAGCGCGTTTTTCAACGATTTTTTTACGAACGGTGTTTTAGGTTCGGACACGAATTCACTTA
>OLGB01000506.1_pt1 | contig 56057 bp, 47 predicted proteins | sample 1605691 | NCBI WGS metagenome assembly OLGB01 (sample SAMEA3888925, study PRJEB22519) | human gut metagenome | biome: human gut; feature: human-associated habitat; material: faeces | place: Denmark | collected 2010
CCCGGCTTTGCCGGAGGCTGTTCCCCTGGGCTCCGGACTGCGCCCCCTTTTGGGGGCGCAGGGCGCTGCGTGCCTGCTTGGCGCGGGGTGAGGGCAGCAAAGCATGTACGCCAGGCGGCAATAGGGCCGCCCCAGGGGCAGTTCCCCTGGGCTCCGGACTGCACCCCCTTTTGGGGGGCGCAGGGCGCTATGCGCCTGTTTGGTGCGGGATGGGTGCGGGAATGTATGTACGCCAGGCGGCAATAGGGCCGCCTGGCTTTTTGCCGCCGGGCCGCATACGGGCGGCCCGGCTTTGCCGGGGGCTGTGCCCCTGGGCCCCGGACTGCGCCCCCTTTTGGGGGGTGCAGGGCGCTACGCGCCTGCTTGGCGCGGGGTGGGTGCGGAAATCCGCGAACCTTTTCTATGTTGTCCTTAGCGTGCGTGAATGGTATAATGGGATTGATCGTTTCGACCGTTTCGCTGATACGCATGAAAAAGCCTGCGCCATGCCCATGCACAGGTTTCCGCTTCCCAGGCCGGGTATTTCAGCCGCCTATCCGCGGGAACCAGCGTATGCAAAGCGCAGCGCCAAGCAAAGGAGGCCGTGTCATGCTCACCACGCCTTGGGGCGAAGCTCTGGACGAAGCCCATATCCTGCCGGAATATCCCCGTCCCCAGCTGAGGCGCGACAGTTATCTCAACCTCAATGGCCGTTGGGAATACGCCGTCACGGAGGATGACGCGCCGCCCCAAACCTACGATGGTTCCATCCTGGTGCCCTTCTCGCCGGAAAGCGCGCTCAGCGGCGTGGGCCGCGCGCTCAAGCCCGGGCAAACGCTATGGTACCGCCGCGAGCTAACCCTGCCCGACGGCTTTCTGCCCCAGGGCTGGCGGCTCCTTCTGCACTTTGGCGCCGTGGATCAGGAGGCCACCGTGCTGTTCAATGGCATGGAGGCGGGCCGCCATATGGGCGGCTACAACGCCTTTGCCGTGGAGCTCACCGCCCTGTTGCAGGAAACCAACACGCTGGTTGTGCGCGTACACGACGATACGGACGCCTCCTTCCACAGCCGCGGCAAGCAGAGCAGCCGCCGGGGCGGCATCTGGTACACTCCGCAAAGCGGTATCTGGCAAACCGTATGGCTGGAGGCCGTGCCCCCGCGGTATATCCGCAGCCTGCGCATCACGCCCCTGTTTGATGAATCCGCGGTGGAAATAACGGTGCTGGCCCCCTCCGGCCTGCATTGCGAGGCTCTTGTGGACGGGCGCACTGTGCCTTTTCCCTCCGGCGAGCCCACGCGCATCCCCCTGCCGGATTTTCGCGCCTGGTCGCCGGAGGATCCTTTCCTTTACGACCTTGCCGTTACCATGGGCGAGGACCGCGTAAAAAGCTACTTCGGCATGCGCAAAACCGAGATACGCGCAGACCGCGCGGGCGTAAAACGCCTGTTTTTGAATGGCGAACCGTATTTCCACAACGGCCTGCTGGATCAGGGCTATTGGCCGGACGGCCTTTATACCGCCCCCAGCGACCAGGCCATGATTCACGATATCCAAACGGCCAAGCAGCTGGGCTTCAACATGCTGCGCAAGCACATCAAGGTGGAGCCCATGCGCTGGTACTACCACTGCGACCGCCTGGGCATGCTGGTTTGGCAGGATATGCCCAGCGGCGGCGGCCGCTACCGCTTTTCCACCGTCACTTTGCCGCTGGTCACGGGCCTGCACCGGCGGGACAGCCGTTACCGCAGCTTTGCGCGCGAATCGGCCCAGGGCCGCGTGGAATACATGGAGGAGCTGGCCGAAATGGTGGCCCAGCTCTACAACGCGCCCTCCGTTGCGCTATGGGTGCCCTTTAACGAGGGCTGGGGGCAGTTTGACAGCGCGCAGGTATGCAAAGCCCTCTCCGGCTGGGATTCCACCCGCCCCATCGACCCCGCCAGCGGCTGGCACGATCAGGGCGCGGGCGAGGTGAAAAGCCTGCACGTGTATTTCAAGCCCTACCGCTTCCGCCGCGACAAGAAGGGCCGCGCGGTCATTTTAAGCGAGTTTGGCGGCTACAACCTGCGCCTGGACGGCCACTGCTTTAGCCAATCCGATTTTGGCTACAAAAAGTTTCAAACCGCGGCCGCGCTATGGCAGGCCTATCTGCGCCTGTTTGAGCGCGAGGTGCTGCCCGCCATTCCGCGCGGGCTGTGTGCCGCGGTATACACCCAGCTTAGCGATGTGGAGGACGAGCTAAACGGTTTAATCACCTATGACCGCCGCGTTGTGAAGCTGGATGCGGACGCGCTGCGAGCGTTGAACGCACGGGTGTATGAGGCGTCGCCCAGGCGGTAGGGCGCGGCGTTTCTTCTTCGATATCCAGAGGCGATTCACCAAAGCCATGGAAAGCGCGCCCCAAACGGCGGAAGCTTTGCGGTATAGATAATAATGAAATAAGCGGCGGCGCGTCGGGCCCTTCCGCATGGAAACCCGGCGCGCCGCCAGGCAAGCCGGAGGGCCCTCCGCCCTCCGGCGGCCTTATGCGCAGCCCCAACCGCCCGCGCCCAACCCCTGCGCGCCATAGGCGCGCAGTCCGGGGGTCCAGGGGGTCACCCCCTGGCGGCGGGCCTGAGCAGGCCCACCGCATCGTAATAGCGCAGCGCGCGAACGCTCACGCCCGTGAGCGCGCTTACCTCGCGAACCGTTTTCATCGCTTGCCCTCCTTTCCATTCCAGCATAAGGCATAACGCTGCGTAAGGGTCAAGCGTTTTTGAAAAGAATTTTTGCCCCGTCAAGATGCGCGGGCGGCTCGCCTAAGCACAAAAAGGCCAGCCGGTGCAGGGGGCGGGTGCATAGCACATAAAACAGCTTGGCGTAAAACCGCTCGTCGGGATAGGTTTGGGCCTGCGCATCGGCAATCAGCACGCAGTCAAACTCCAGGCCCTTCACCACGCCCGCGTCCATCACCTGGACGCCGCCGTCAAACCGCCCGTCGCCGGGGGTTACCAGCCGCGCCTCTGGCAGCGTTTCCAGCAGGGCCGCATGCAGCTTTTTGGCCGCGCGCTCCGTTTTCGCCACCACGGCGATGCTGCGGTAGCCCTCCCGTGTCCATTCCTCCACCTGCGCCGCGATGGCCTCAAGCCTGCCCTGCTCGCCCTTAACCCGCGTAAGCACGGGCCTTTCGCCATGCCGCAGCACCGGCCTGGCCTCGCCCGCTCCCCTTACGGGATGGCGGCGCATCACGGCGAGCGCCGTTTCCATTACCTCCACGGTGCTTCGGTAGCTCACGCCCAAATGGGCAATCTGCAACGGGCATGCAAACACCTCCGTGGAAAGCTCCTCCCAGCTGCGCAGGCCCGCGCCGCCATACACGCCCTGGCACAAATCGCCCACCAGCGTAAACGCGTCGTGCCCAAAGATCTGCCGCAGCGCCTTCACCTGCAAGGGGGACGCGTCCTGCGCCTCGTCGATTACGATATGGCGCACGTCCATGCGCGCAAGCCCGTACAGGCCCTTTGCCAGCAGCAGCAGTGCGGGCAAATCCTCCTGCGCGGCGCGCCCGCGGGAGGTAAGCGGCTGCGTGGCCGCCCATACGGGGCGGTTTGCCTCGTCCCGGCAGGCCATATCCTGCCAGAAGGCCTCATACACCTTGATAAGCTCCATGTCCGCCCACTGTTCGTCATACGCCTGCCAGAAGCGCTTGGGCAGCGCGCGAAGCTCCGCCAGGCGTTCGTCGCGCGCATCCAGCAGCTTCCGGGCGCTCTCGCGCCGCTGCGGGCCGTCCGGCAGGGCGCTAATAAGCGCGTCCAGCTTGTCCCGCGCCATGGCTTCCAGCCGTTCCTCCGCCCCGTCCAGCGCCTTTTTCAGCCGCGCGCCAACCACCTTGCGCACTTCCTCCGCCCGCGCCTGCAAGGGGAAGTGCCGGAAATCCGTCAGGAAATACCGCCGGATTTCCGCTGCGGAAATCAACGCCTGCTTCCCCAAGCAGATATCCCGCGCAGGCATGCAGGTTTGCTCCCATTGCTTCAAAAACCGCTCAAGCTCGTTATACAGCCCCAGGGCTCCCTTGCGCCTGAGCACGGCGTCCCGCGCGTCGCGCTGCGCCTTGGTCATGGTAAGGCGTCCGCCCAGCCCCTCGCTTGCCTGCATGCGGGGCATGCGCTTACCCATCAGCTGGCCGCATAGTTGTGCAAAGGTCATCTGCCGTACCTCGTCCACGCCCAAATCCGGCAGCACGCCGCCAATATAGCTCAAAAACAGCGGGTTGGGCGCAAGGATCAGCATCTGCCTGGGCTCCATCGTTTTTTGTAGGCGGTACAGCACCCAGGCAGCCCTGTGCAGCGCGATGGTGGTTTTGCCGCTGCCCGCCGCGCCCTGCACGCACAGCGGCCGCGTGGGCTCATAGCGGATTACCATGTTCTGCTCGGCCTGGATGGTGGCAACCACCTCGCGCAGGCGCGCCGTAGCCGGTTGGCTGAGCGCCTCCGTCAAAAACTTTTCCTGCCCTATCACGCCGGTATCCTGCATGCCCTCCAGCCTGCCGTCCGCAATGCTGAACATGCGCTTTAGGGTGATCTCCCCGGTCATCACGCCGTCCGGCGCGGCGTAATCCACCCGTCCCACCTGGCCGGAATAATACAGGTTGGCCGTGGGGCTGCGCCAGTCCACCACGCACATGCGGCATTCCGGCGTTTTCATCATACCCCAGCGGCCTATGTACAGCGGGCCGCCAGGCATGCAAAGCCGGTTTTGCGGCGTGTCCGGCGTAAAATCCACCCTGGCAAAGTAGGGCGATTTGCCGCTTAGGCGCAGCTGGTTAAGCTCGCGCAGCTTTGCGCGCATCACCTGCTGGGCCACCTCCGCATCGCTGCTGCCGTCGTCGTTTACCATGAGGTAGCGGTCGCCGCCGTCCTCCATGCCCAGGGCGTGCTCTACCTTGAGGCGCTCCTGCGTTACAATTTCCAGGGTTTGGGTAAGATGGGCCTGTTCCTGGTCCCATTGGGCCTGATCCATTTGTGCTTCACCTCCGCTTTTTGTGGGATGCAGCGCCCCGGTTTCGTTTGCGGTTCGCGGCGCATGGGCGCGGCGGGGCAAAGCGGAAAAAAGGGATGCAAAAAGCCACCGCTGTTTTGCAAGCGGGCCAAAGGCCTGCCGTGAAGCAAAACATGCGGTGGCGCAGAGGTTTTGGCCGGAAGGGCGCGCGCTCCTGCCGGCATATCACAATCATACCGCCGCCCGGCGCCTTTGCGCGGCGCGGGCAGGGAGTATTCTTTTTCGACCTGGGACGGGGCGTTTCCTGCCGGGATATCCAAAAAATTTATGCCTGCGCGGCCTTTTTTTCCAAATAGTGCGGCCAATCCGCCCTGAGATAGTAAAACAGGAACGCAATGGAGCTCAAGGACCACGTGATCGGATAGGCCCAGAAGATCATCTGGATGTTGCCCGAGCCGCGCGCGATCAGCATAATATAGCTCACGCGGATGACGCACCAGCACACCAGCATCACAAGCATAGGCACAATCGCCCTGCCCGCCCCGCGCATAATGCCCGCGACGGAGTGGGAAAACGCCAGCAAAAAGTAAAACAGCGTAACCGTGCGCGCCTGCAAAACGCCGTAGGCCACCACCTGCGGGTCGCTATTAAACATGGCGATCAGGCGGGGCGCAAGCAGGTTGATTCCAACGCCCACCAGTTCCGCCAGCGCAATGCAGGTTACAATGCCAAAGCGCGCGCCGCGCCGCGCCCGGCCATATTCCTTCGCGCCCAGGTTTTGGCCTATGAAGGTGGCCAGCGCCAGCGCGAAGGAGTTGATAGGCAAAAAGCCGAAGCCCTCAATTTTGGAATACGCGCCGCAGCCCGCCACGGCCATGGCCCCGTACAGGTTGATGCTGGACTGCACCACCACGTTGGCAATGGCGATGATGGAGTTTTGCACCCCCGAGGGGATGCCCAGCGTAAGCACCCGCTTGAGCATGGGCCAGTTAAAGCGCACCTTCCTGGGCCACACGCGGTATACGCCTGTGGCGTGGCACAGGCGGTAAAAGCCCAGCGAAGCGCTCGCCGCCTGCGAAAGCACGGTAGCCAGCGCCGCGCCCTCAACGCCCATGCCCAAAACCGCCACAAACAGCAGGTCCAGCGCCACGTTGGTTGCCGAGGAAATGATCAAATAATACAGCGGATGGCGGCTGTCCCCCACGGCCTGAAAAATGCCCGCCGCCGTATTGTACAAAACCACAAACACCACGCCGGAAAAATAGATGCGGAAATACGCGATAGAATTGGGCAGCACGCTTTCGGGCGTGCCCATCCATATTAGCAAATGCGGGGTTAGCAGCGTGCCTACCACGGTAATGACCATGCCGGCCGTAAGGCCAAAGGCCACGGTGGTGTGCACGGCCACACGCACGTTCTGCTCGTCCCGCGCGCCAAAGTAGCGGGAAATGACCACGCTGGCCCCGGTAAAGATGCCGCTGAACAGGCCCACGAGCAAAAAAATGAGGCTGCCGGACGAGCCGACCGCCGCCAATGCGTCGCTGCCCAAAAAGTTGCCCACCACCAGCGAGTCCACCACGTTGTATAGCTGCTGGAACAGGTTCCCCCAAAATACGGGTACCGCAAAGCGTACAATATGCCGCCAAACCGGCCCTTCGGTCATCAATGTCGCCTTTTCTCCCATGAAAACCTCTCCGTACGTTTCCCGAAAAGTAAGCGGTACCGCGCAAAGCGCGCGCGGCTCCCGTTTGATTATACTCCTATTCGCGTGGTTTGCAAGGGCGGCGCAGGAGCGCTTTTCCAATTCCCCTTGCAAATGCCTTAAAAAACAATTACAATATCCATAAGGATATAAGCGCGCGGGCTTTCGCCGCGAAGGCGTACGGGCGCAGGGATATCGGGAGCAAGCCGAATACAGCCATTTGGAAACGCCGCGTCTTTGGCGTGCCAGCCGGCCCGTCAGAAGTGGCGCGCCGCTGAACGCCGTTACAATCAAAAGCCGCTTTCGATATCTGCTTGAATGAGGGGGATGCGTATGAAATACGGCATTGGCGACGTGGCCCGCACATTGGGCCTGACCCCTGCCGCGCTGCATTTTTTTGAGCGCGAAGGCGTAATCGGCCCCAAAAAGGGCGGGGCTGCGCGCCGCACCTATGGCGCGGAGGACATTATCCGCCTGATCAGCTACAAAAAGTACCGCAGCATGGATATGCCGCTGAAGGAGATTGCGCGCCAGTTTTCCCCGCAGGGCGATACCAGCCTGCGCATTGCAAAAAAGCTGACCGCCCAACGCGAGGCGGCGCTGGAAACCGCCCTGCGCTACGAGCGGCTCGCCCGGGATATCCAGTGGTTTGAGCAGGCCATCGAACGGGCCTCGGCGCAAATTGGCGTTATCGAGCTTTCCACCCTGCCGGAATGCTTCGCCCTTCTGGTGGGGCGCGACGGCTTTATCAGCCACGACCGGGCCGAGCAGGAGCGCGTGGCTGCCTGGTTGGAGCATTTGCCCGCCGTGCGTATCAGCGTGTTTGGGCAGGCCGATGGCTCCGCCTGCTTCGGGTATACGGTTTCAACCGGGCGCGCCCGCCAGCTTGGATTGGATAAAACCCCCGGCGCGGTGCGCATTATGCCGCATATCGCGCTGCGCGCCTGCCTGCTTTTGCCCTACGCCTATTACGAGCAGCCCGCCATGGCGTTTGAGGCGCTCTGGGCGCGGCTTAAGGAGCAGGGCTACCGCCAGGCGGGCATGGGCGTTGGCGTGAACCTGTGCGTGGAGTGCGGCGGCTCCCAGCGCGACACCCTTTGCGAGGTATGGCTTCCCGTTGATTGAGGATTTTGGAAAAGTTGATAGAATTTTTGGAAAACCCTCTTGCATCCAAAGCCGCTTTCGGTTGTAGAATGAACGCATTGGATTGACTAGAATTCGTCAATCTTACCTACACCATCAATAGGCAGGAGGATTCACACATGAAAAAGCTTCTTTCACTGCTCCTGTGCGCGGCGCTGCTGTGCATGGGCGGCTCCGTAGCCATGGCGGCCGCGGGTACCTACACCGGCGTTGGCGACAGCCAGATCGGCGGCCCCGGCTCCATCGAGGTAAGCGTGACCGTTGACGGCAACGGCGCCGTAACCGATGTAACCGTTACCAAGAACGGCGACACCGAAGGCATCAGCGATCCCGCCGTGGCCACGGTTCCCGGCCGCATCGTGGAATTGCAGACCGCCAACGTGGACGGCGTGTCCGGCGCTACCATGACCAGCGACGCCATCAAGCTGGCCGTGCTCAACGCCGTGGAGCAGGCCGGCCTGGACATGGAGGCCTGGAACGCCAAGAAGGAAATCGTTGTGGAAAAGGCCGCCGACGTTGAGCTCACCGCCGACGTTATCGTAATCGGCGCGGGCGGCGCGGGCCTGGCCGCGGCTGTGCAGGCCAACCAGAACGGCTCCAGCGTAATCGTTGTGGAAAAAATGGGCAAGGTAGGCGGCAACACCATCCTGGCCGGCGGCGCGCTCAACGCTGTGAACGACCGCAGCGAGCAGGCCATCGCCTACAACGACAGCGTTCAGTGGCATTACCAGCAAACCCTCTCCGGCGGCGATTACCAGGGCGACCCCGAGCTGGTGCATACCCTGGTGAGCAACGCCTGGGACGGCGTGCAGTGGCTGATGGACCTGGGCATGCAGTTCCAGGATGATACCGCCGGCCTTTTCACCGTGACCGGCGGCCTGTGGCCCCGCGCCCACAAGCCCGTTGAGCCCCTGGGCCGCGGCTTCTTCACCACCTACACCTCCTACATCGACAGCCATGACGGCGTGGACGTAATCTTCAACACCCGCGCCACCGAGATCACCGTGGATGAAAACGGCCGCGTGAACGGCGTGATCGCCACCGGCGAAACCGGCAACACCGTAACCCTCAAGGCCAACAAGGGCGTTGTTGTGGCCACCGGCGGCTTTGCCAAGAACGTGGAGCTGCGTCAGGCCTTCAACATCCAGTGGGCCGACCTGGGCGAAAGCATCAAGTCCACCAACCATGAGGGCGCTACCGGCGACGCCATCAAGATGATGATGAAGCTGGGCGCGGACTTTGTGCAGATGGGCAACATCCAGCTGCTGCCCCTGGGCGACCCCGTAACGGGCAGCCTGTCCGGCAACATTGAGCACGACGTGGAAACCCGCATCTTTGTAAACAAGGAAGGCAACCGCTTCGTAAACGAGGGCGGCCGCCGCGACGATATGACCAACGCCCTGTTTGCGCAGACCGATACCACCATGTTCATCGTTATGGATTCCGATACCTATCCCACCGGCGATGAGCTCAACAACTTTGGCGAAACCGCCAACCAGCTGGTGGAGGCCGGCCGCGCCTACAAGGCCGACACCCTGGAGGACCTGGCCGCGCAGATTGGTGTGCCCGCCGATGCGCTGGTAGCCGCCGTGGCCGAGTTCAACCGTCACGCCGAGGGCGGCGACCTGGCCGGCCAGCCCGACGAGTTTGGCCGTACCCTGTACTCCACCCCCATCGATACCGCGCCCTTCTACGCCGCGGCCCGCGTGCCCACCGTGCACCACACCATGGGCGGCGTGCGCATTAACGCCTCCTGCCAGGTGATTGACGAAAACGGCGAGATCATCCCCGGCCTGTATGCGGCTGGCGAGGTAACCGGCGGCATCCATGGCAGCAACCGCCTGGGCGGCAACGCGCTCACCGATACGGTCGTGTTTGGCCGCATCGCCGGCGATAGCGCTTCCCAGGGCAAGTAAGCCTGGAACTAACAATCCTTATATAGAAACGACGCGGGAGGCGACTGCCTCCCGCGTTCAGACTGTCGATAAACCTATAGGAGGTTTGGAGGGCCGCAGCCCTCCAAGTGTAATCCGGCCCCAGCGACATGCGCGGTGGGGCCGGAAGCCTTGCGCAGCAAGGTTTCCTTACGACGTTCGCCGCCCGGCGAGCCGTAGGCGAGTAGGCGAACGGCGCAAATCTCGGCGGAAAAGATCGCCGTAGGCGAGCTTTTTCGACGGCCTGAAGCCCGGACGGAATACCGTCCGGGCTTCTGCGCATTGGCTTTTCCTATTTTATTGAAGGCCCAGGAGCATTTCCATGAGCGCGTTCACGCCCTGTTCCTCCTGCCCGCTCTGCGCGGTGAGGGTGAAAATCAGCACGTTGTCATCCTTGGGCAGATAGGCCTGCGCGCCGCTCATGCCAACGCCCACAATAACGTACTCGTAAGAAAACATCATGGGCTCCCAGTCGCCCACCGTATACACGGCGGGTTCATCCAGGAAGGTAAGGCTTTCAAGCTGAGAGGAAAGCTCGCTCTTGAACGTATCGGAAACGGAAAGCAGCGCTTCGCTCGTTACGCCCTTCATGCCGCTCCTGCAAATCACATTGATGTTGCACGTGTAATCCGCGCTCATCAGGATAACCATGCCCAGCTGTTCAATTTGGGGCCTTGCGCTCTCAACCATCCGCTGAAAGGTCTCGTCCTCAATCGTTTCAGCCGTCTTGAGCATATCCGCCATATTCTCCTTGCTAAGCACCGTCCAGCCCTCGGGGCAGGGAAAAGCGAAGCGCCCGTCAGGATCGGTATAGCCAGCGCCCTCCGCCAGGCCAAGCGCCGGCAGGCAGGCAAGCATCACAGCCACAACCAACAAAAGTACCCTTTTCATGAAAAAACCTCCTTCATTCTATGAAATGCAGTTTCCCTTATAGCCATTCCGCGGGATGCACGTAAAGCGTATCCGCGTTATCGCCGTCCACATCCATCACCATCAGCGCCTTCTCGCCCTGGATGCGCTTCGCCTCAGGCTTTTGCGTGGCCATTACAAACGCCGTGCCCACAACCTCCACATTGAACTCGCTCATCAGGTCGATCATGCCCTTGGCCGTGCCGCCGGCCTTAAGGAAGTCATCCACAATCAATGTGCGCTGGCCCTCCTTTACGGCGCGCCTGCTCAGGCTCATGGTTTCAATATGGCCGGAGGAACCGCTCACATAGCTAATGTTTACCGCCGAGCCCTCATACACCTTGCTGGCCCTGCGGGCTATCACCAGCGGCACGCCCAGCGATTGCGCGGCCATCAGCGCCACGGGTATCCCCTTGGTTTCCATGGTGAGCACAAAATCCGGCGCGGCGTCATAAAACTCGCCCGCGATAATCACGCCCATTTTGCGCACAATCTCCGGCATGCTCAAAATATCGCTCAGGTACAAAAAGCCGCCCGGTAGCAGCCGCGCGGGGGTTTGCAGCTCCTCGCACAGCCCGGAAAGGAAGGCCCTAGCCTCCTCCCGCGGCATGTAGGGGCGAAAGCGAACGCCGCCCGCCGCGCCTGTAACCGTATCCAACCGGCCCAGGCCAAAGGTTTTAAAAACATCGCGCAGGATATCGATATCCTCGCTCAGCGTGGATTTTGCAGCCCCGAACATTTCGCAGAAGTGGGACAGCGTATAGATTTGGTTCGGCGAGGTGGTCAGCAGCCTGGTTAGCGCCGCCATTCGCTCGTTGCGCCGTATACGTTCCATGCGAACCCCTCCTTGCTTTACAGCTTGATATCTTGTACAGTATATCATATACACATGAATCTTTCCAGCGTTTTTCCATCCGAACGTTCGTAAAAATTGTATTTTTCCTGTGTATCTTTTTACGGCGGAATCCTTTGACGCCTTCCAAATTTTTTCCCCTTTTTTTCGATTTCGATATTGACAAAAGAAGGTTTTGGCGTTATGATAATACCCGTCGCCGCGGTATGCGGCCGGTTCGCGGGGGAGCATAGCTCAGCTGGGAGAGCATCTGCCTTACAAGCAGAGGGTCACAGGTTCGAGCCCTGTTGTTCCCACCATCATTCAAGTGGCCCGGTAGCTCAGTTGGTTAGAGCGCCAGCCTGTCACGTTGGAGGTCGAGGGTTCGAGCCCCTTCCGGGTCGCCATCTTTCGCCTTGGTAGCTCAGTCGGTAGAGCAGCAGACTGAAAATCTGCGTGTCGGTGGTTCGATTCCGCCCCAAGGCACCATGTGTGCGGTAGTAGCTCAGTGGTAGAGTGCCACCTTGCCAAGGTGGATGTCGCGAGTTCGAATCTCGTCTACCGCTCCACACACGGTGCCATAGCCAAGTGGTAAGGCGAAGGTCTGCAAAACCTTTATTCTCCGGTTCAAATCCGGATGGCACCTCCACCTCATCACCTCTATGGTTGATACAAAAAAGCCGCTGTTAAGCAGCGGTTTTTTTGCATATGGGGAAAGTAAGTGGTCCCTTATTGCCATTTGCTTGCCGCGGCGCTCGCTTCCGAAGAAGTAGCCTGCCTTTTCTGCCCGCATGGCTGCTCTTTGCAGCCTGCGCGGGCAGTTCTTCCCCATCAGAACAGGAAAGCTTCTATAATTATACCAAAGGGCCTATCGCCAAGAGAAGAACTGCGATAGGCCCTTTTTTCAATAAACCGCATTCACAAGCGCAAGGCATTCCCAACGTTCGGCGGCGCATTCGCAAGATAAACCCTATTGCGTATCGCCGAAAAGAGGAGATTCTGCACTAACGAGTATACCCCATTTCCTACACCTTGTCAAATTTTTCTTTGCTGGCTTTCACGTATGGAAAACCGTAACCGCCCGATTTAGCGCGCCTGGCGATAAGCCGTCAGTTGCGCCGTCACGTACTGAAAGGAGGAAAGGCTATGTCCAGAAGAGGCGAAAACATTTATAAAAGGAAAGACGGCCGTTATGAGGGCCGCTATGTGACTGGAAGAACCCTTGATGGCAAAACGCGTTTTGGATATGTATATGCCCATAGCTATTCAGAAGTCCGGCTTGAATTGATGCGGAAAAAGGTGGAACAGGCCAATATCCCGGCCGCGCCATCCCTTTTTGGGCATGGGCTCTATGGCGAATGGCTTGAGCATTGGCTCGATGCGGAGATTCGCCCAAACGTAAAGCAAAGCACCTATGCCAATTACCGCAGCATTCAGCGCCGCCTGACGGATGGGCTGGGAAGCCAGCCGCTGCGCACGCTGGCGCAGGAGGATATACAGACCTTTCTGAATATGCCAGAGATCCAGGCGCTTGCCAGCACCACGCGCCACGGTATCCTGCGAATGCTGAAAAGCTCGCTGCAAGCCGCCAAAGAAAACGGGATGCTCGCAAAAGACCCATGCGCCGCGTTCCGCCTGGCGCACGAAGCGGCAGCCGAGCAGCGCGTATTAAGCATACGCGAACAGAAGCTTTTGACCCTGGCGGCCATTCGCGCAAACGAGCTGCCCGTGCTGATAGGGCTTTATACCGGCATGCGCGTTGGCGAAGTCTGCGGTCTAAAGTGGAGCGATATCGACTGGCAGGAATCCATTGTTACCGTTCAACGTACAGTGCTGCGCTGCGCGCGCGTCGGTCCGCATTCATCGGGAACGGAAGTCATCGTCAGCGCCCCAAAATCTTCGGCCTCGCGCCGCATATTGCCTGTTCCCGCCTTCCTGATGCGGCTTCTGCTGGATCTGCGCGGGCCGGATGTGGCAGTGGGCTTCATTTTTGGCTCCCCCTCAAAGGCATGCGAGCCAAGGCTTTTGCAGCTTCGCTTGGAAAGGCTGATTGCTTGCTGCGGCCTGGACGGCGTACATTTTCATACGCTTCGGCATTCCTTCGCCACGCGGCTGTTGGAAATGGGCGTGGATTTCAAAACCGTCAGCCTGTTGCTGGGGCATAGCTCTGCCAAAATCACGCTGGATTTCTATGCGCACGCAACGCTTGAGCAGCGCCAGCGCACCATCCGGCGGCTGGAGACCCTTGCCCGCTAAGGATAAGCCGTCACAAGCCGTCACCGGCCGCCGCCGCCCCTTTTGCAAGGCCGCTTTCGCGCAAGTTCAGCATAGGGTTTATATTGCGAAAACCCCATCAGTTCATCGGAAAGGAGGAATCAAGGAGGGAAACAGAATTCATGAAACGGTTACTACACCTGTTGGCATGCATGGGATTGGCCGCGTGCCTATCGCTCTTACCTGTCCTTGCCCTGGCGGCTTCCGCGCCGGCGCTTGGCAAAACAGCGACCCCTTTGGACAAAAACGATGAAACCGCCGTAACGCTGACCATTGGCGCGGATCAAACAAAAACGGTATCCTCCGTCGTATTCGTTTTGGACAAATCCACAAGCATAGCCGTGCGCGATGAGGCGCTGAAGATGCTTGCCGAGCTCAAAACGCGCGCCGGTGAAAACCGCATCCGCGCTGGCGCGGTCGTCTTTAATAAGGGAACCGATGCCCGCGTTGCGCTTGCCGGTTTGGACGACGCCCAATATGCGCGCCTGGAAAACCTCATGCGCCGCGAGGTCACAAGCGGCACCAATATTGAGGCTGGCCTGCGCGCCGGTATCGAGATGCTCCAAAACGACGGCGCATCCGCCGCCGGCGATAAGCACCTGGTGCTTGTAAGCGACGGCGTTACTTACATGTGGGGCAATCCTCCCGTTTCCCTGTATTCCGAGGTGGATCCCGACAGAATTTCAAAATTCTGGGCTTCCCCCTCTGTGGTGGGCTTCTACCCCATTGGAACCGATACATCATACATCGCCTCGCTGGACAATATGGCTGAATGGCTTCGGAAGCATTCCGAAGCGCTGGACAATCTAATCGGCAGCTACGCGTGCGCATACGGCGCGGGCGATAACCCCGAAAAGAAGGTTTCCTACAGCATTACCAAGGATTATTGCTGCCTGGACGCCGCCGTATACAAAACCGCCTTGGCGTGGCAGACAGCCGTTCAAAACGGCTATCGCTGCTATGTCTATGCCTCGGACAAATATACCCAAAAATATCCCTTTGCCCCGCGCTTTATAAAGGGCCTGTCCGCCATCGGCGGCTCCAGCGTCAGCTTTTCGGATAAGGAATCGAATGTTTCGGGCATGTTTGACAATGTCAAAAGCGCCATCCTCTATTCAATCGCAAAGGGCTCCGTTACCGATGTTATCGGCAGCAGCTTTGATCTGAAAGACTTGGACACGATTGGCATGTCTGTTGGCGGAAAGGCGCTTACCGGCGTGGTGGACGCCGCCAAAAACAGCGTTTCCTTTGATGACGGCAAGTATGTGGTACATTACGTTTCCGGCAAGGAGGAAAAGCTCGTTTGGAACATCCGCACGCCGGTTGCGGCGGCAAGCCCTATTACGCTGCGCTATACGCTCAAGCTTGCAAGCAAATCCTCTGCCCCGGGCCACTACAAGGTTCCTACCAATGAAAGCGCTGTGCTCAGCTATACCGGCAGCGAGGATGAAACCGTCAGGCAGAGCGTCTTCCCCAAGCCCGAGGTTTCCTACGACGTGGCCGCCGCCCTGCCGCCCAAGACGGGCGATGCCACGCCGCTTGTAGCGGCCTTTGGCGGCTTGTCCGCCTCGGCGCTTGCCGCCGCCGTCATTTTCCACAGGAAGCGCCGCAGGTCATAGCACGGCCTTTCCCGCGCTTTCCACGATGCGGCCGCATCGCTTATGCAGCCGGTTTTCCGCTATGCCGTGTCTTTTGAAAGAGCCGCTGTTTCCAATCAATGCCGGCGCCGCTTTGCCCGCGCCCGTTGGTTGGGCCAAGCGGCTCTTTTTTCTGCTGGCAAATCCCCGTCGGGGAGCGGCTATCCCTTATGGCCTATGCTTCCCTCCCCGCTCCTTCCCTCCTTTTGGGCGCTGTCCAGCATGCATTATAGCGCTGCAAGTCAAGTACCCGGCCGGAGAAATTTGCTTGTTGACAACGCCTACCGCCTATGCTATATTGTACGTAGTTACTCATTGCCATAGTGAATTGATGAAAGAGAGGAAGGAGGTTTTATTTTTCATCATATCAGAAATCTGATAACTTATATCATAAGAGATACGCCTTCACAAAAGCTTTGGAAAGGAGCATTTTCATGAAAAAATTCTTGGCTATCCTAACTGCTACCGTACTGCTGATGAGCCTTTGCCTGGGGATGACCGCCTGCGCGGAAGATCTTTCCGGCACTGTTACCATGTGGTCCTTCCCGCTTTCCTCCGACGACGCGGCCATGTTTGAGCCCATCATCCAGGCCTTCAACGAGCAGTATCCCAATGTGACCATCGATATTCAGCACCTTCCCTGGAGCGGCCGCTATGAAAAAATGCTGACGGCCATCGCGGGTGGGGAAGCGCCCAACGTCGTCTATCTGAACGATTTTCAGGTTCCGCTTTTCGCCGCTACCGATAACCTGATGCCGGCGACCGATCTGTACACGGAGGAAGAACTGGCCGCCATGTATACCGAGGGCTCTTTGCATGCGCTCAGCTACAACGGCGTCGTGTACGCCCTGCCCATCCTGCAAAACTCCCTTGGCTATATGTACAATGTAGACCTGTTTGTTGAGGCCGGTTTGGATCCCGACAATCCTCCCGCCACCTGGGATGAGCTCAAGGAGGCCGCCCAAAAGCTTACCAAGACGGATGCAAACGGCGAAATTGTGCAGGCCGGCATCCGCTACGACCTCAACCGTCCCTCGCCCATCACCAGCCTTATGAACTTTGTATGGCAGGCGGGCGGCAACATTCTGGACGAAAACAACAACGTAATCATCAACAGCCAGGAAACCGCGGACGCGCTTGATTTTATCAAAAGCCTGTTTGACGAGGGCTATATCCAAAAATCCAACATGACCGGCGGCGGCTTCGAGTTCGCTTCCGGCAAGGTGGGTATCGAGCTGGACGCCGAGCCCTCCAAGGTCACCCAGGTGGCTAACGCCAACCCCGACCTCAATTTCAAGGTAGGCCCCATCCTGACCGGCGAAAAGAAAATCGGCTACGTGACCGTCGGTTCGTATGCCATGTTCTCCAAAGCGGATAACCGCGAAGCGACCATCGCCTGGGTCAAATTCCTGACCAACAAGGAGAATACGCAGGCCATTCTAAGCAAGGCCGGCTTTGCTTCTCCCCGTAAGGACATCAACTCCGCCGATTACCTCACCGACGAACGCCTGGCCTACATCGCCTCCCAGGCCGAGTGGGCCACCGGCACCGGCCCCATGAATACCCATTATTCCGAGATCCTAGAGGTTCTGGGTTCGGAGTTTAACTCCATCCTGCTGGGCATCAAGTCCACGGAGGATGGCCTGAAGGAGGCCCAGAGCAAGATCGAAGCGCTCATGGCCGAGTAAACCGCGCGGCCGGGCGCGGCGCGGTTTGGCCGCCGTGCCCGGCCCCTCCTTTGCAAACAACGTAAAAGAAGGGAGAAGCAAAAAGCGTTATGAAGCGAATAGGCGTTGTTGGCCTTGGCCTGAACAATCCGTATTTCTATGCGCCCCTGCTTAAGGAGCTTGGCGCTTCGGTATGCTTTGTTTGGGATTATACGTTAGAGAACGCGCGCGCCTACGCCGGGCGCTTCGGCTGCGAGGTTGTCAGGGATATCGCCGCATATCCCGACGTGGACGGCGTGCTGGTGGACAGCCAAAACTGCGATCATATCCCGTTGGCCCTGCCGTTTATCAAGCGCGGCATCCCCGTCTTTTTGGAAAAGCCGCTTTCCCACAGCGCGGAGCAGGCGCTGGCATTTTTGGAGGAATACCAAAACGCCAAGGTATTCTCCCTAAGCCCCCTGCGGCTTGCGCCTACCTATATTCAAATGGCAAACGACGCGGCCCAAACCGGCGAAAGGGTCGTCCGCTGCCATGTAACGGTATACCATACCATGAAATTCTTTTTGGAAAACCCGGTCAAGCGCTGGCATGACGACCCCGCCAAAAGCGGCGGCATGCTCACCGATCTTGGCATCCACGCGGTGGAGCTTCTTAATATGTTCATGAAAAAGCCCGTTGCGCATATCGCCGGCGTTTCCACCAAGTGCTGCTATCCCCACGCGCGGTGCGATGATAACTACGCGCTTACGCTTATCTACGAGGACGGCTCCATAGGCACCATTTCCCTGCTTTGCGCAACGGACCGCACCGATTATGCCGTTGAGGCAATCACGCCCACGCACGCCTTCATCAACAATATGGATAATGAATATACCGGCCGCCCCGAATGGAACGTTGATAACGCCTACGGCGGCTTTCAAGGCACAATGGAAGCCTTTTTGACCATGATTGATACCGGCAGGCCGCCTGTTTCTTTTGAGGAAACCAAACGCAATTTTGAACTGCTCGCCAGAATGAACCAGGCGCTGGCCAACAAGTAAGGAGGTTGTTCTAATGGAAAAATACCGCGCGGCAATCGTAGGCCTTGGCAGGATTGCCTGGACGCTTGAGGACGATGTGAAACGCGACCATCCCTGCACCCACGCCGGCGCCCTGGCGCAGCTTGAGGATGTTGAGCTGGTAGCCGGGGCCTCGCGCGGCGAGCAAAGCGCCAAGGCCTTCCAGGAGCGTTTTCATACCCGCAAGGCCTATACCAATTACCTTGAAATGGTGCGCGAGGAAAAAATCGATATCGTGGGCGTGTGCACCAATCCCGAAACGCACGCGCAAATCGTAGTGGATTTGGCAAACGCGGGCGTAAAGGGCATCCTTTGCGAAAAGCCAATCGCGCTCTCCCTTGAGGACTGCGACCGCATGCTCAAAGCTTGCCAGGCCAACGGAACCATTCTTATGACCATGCATAACCGCCGCTTTAACGCCCTGTACCGCTCGGCAAAGGCCCTGATCCAGCGCGGCGAAATTGGCGATATCAACGCCGTCATAGGCATTTGCGAGGGCTGCAAGCCCAATAAGAACTGGCAGTCCGAGTTTGAAGGCCCGCTTCTGCACGACGCGACGCACCTGTTTGATATCATGCGCTACCTGTTAGGCGACGTGGAGTGGGTGCTCAGCGACGTGGAGCGCGCCAAGCCCACAGATCGCGTTGAAGACGCCGCCTATTCCATCATGCGTTTTCGAAATGGCGTCTATGGAACCACGCTTGTAAACGAGCGCACCGATTATATGCGCTTTGAGCTGGAGGTGCAGGGCTCCAAGGGCAAAATGCTGCTCTATACCAACGAGGCGTACCTTTGGAAATATGAGGACAGCAAATATGCCAGCCATTTCAAGGAGCTTGTACAGGTTCCCTATCCCAAGGCTACCGCCAAGCTTTACGCCTATGTGGAGGCCTACCGCGAGCTGATTGGCTGCATGCGCGCCGGCCGGCAAAGCCCTACTTCCTCCGGGCTGGATGGCCGCGCCGCGCTGGAAATGATCATGGCGATCTATGAATCCAAACGCCGCGGCTGCCAGCGGGTCTATATGCCGCTGCCCGGCGAGCCATCCTCTTTGGTACGCGGCATTGAAGAAAACGCATTCTGATAAAGGAGGCGCCGCCAAATGAAAAACGCGTTACCCAAGAAGCGGCGCAGCGCCGAGAGCGGCTTCTGGTTTGTTTTGCCCTCCGTAATTATCCTGGGCGGCTTTGGCCTTGCGGTTACGGCCGCAAACCTTTGGTACAGCCTGCAAAGCTGGTCCGCCCTGTCCGCGCCCAAGTTTGCCGGGCTTAAAAACTACCAGCGCTTCTTCTCCGACGCTATCGCGCTGCGTTCCCTGTCCAATACGCTGCAATACGCGCTGATGTATGTATTCCCTACCATCGTCCTTTCCCTGCTGCTGGCCATGATGCTCAACCACAAGGGCAAGCTTATGTCGTTTTTCCGTTCTCTGTATTACGTGCCGGTCATCACCTCATATGTGGTGGTCATCGTGGTATGGCAATGGTTTTTTGACTATGATATCGGCCTGTTCAACAGCATTTTGGGCAGCTTTGGCATTGCCAAGGCGCCCTGGCTGCTGGATCCCAACTGGGCGATGCCCTCGCTGGTGCTGTTATCCATCTGGAAAAACTGCGGCTACACCGTGCTCATGTTTATGGCTGGGCTGCAAACGGTGGATACCAACCTGTACGAAGCCGCCGCCATTGATGGAAGCGGCCGGCTGAGCACATTCTGGCATATCACGCTCCCGCAGATCAAGCCCACCACCACGCTGTGCGTGGTCATGGTTACCACCTGGTCGTTCCAGATGTTTGTGCAGCCCTATCTGCTCACCAAGGGCGGTCCCGATTATTCTACCATGACCGTTACCTACTACCTGTACCAGCAGGCGTTTTCCTCCTATAACATTGGCTATGGCAGCGCAATCGCGGTCGTCAGCGTAGCGATCTTCCTGCTGATAACCACGCTGGAAAAGCGCATTCTTCGCGAGAGGGGGTAAAAAGATGGAATTTGGCATTTCCAAAACGCGAGACCTTCGCAAGGCCCTCCGCATTCTGGTACTGGCGCTTGTTGGCGTAACCGTTGTTTTTCCGTTTTATATCCTCCTTATCGAGGCGCTCCATCCCAATCTGGTTACCATGCCCTATCCCGTTGAGCTGTGGCCCCGGGAAATCAGCCTGAGCAATTACGCCTATCTGTTCCAGAAGAACCCTATCGGGCGCTGGACGTGGAACAGCGTCGTCATCGCCGTTGGCACCAGCCTGTTCCAGGCCGTGCTGTGCTCCATGGCCGCCTATGGTTTCGGGCGCACGCGGTTCCGCGGCAGGAAGGCGCTGCTTTCCCTAACGATGCTTCTCTTGGTGATCCCCATTCAAACGCGCGTCCTGCCGTTGTTCATTATCTTTTCGGAAGTGAAGCTGCTTAACACCTACTGGGCCTGGCTGCCGTTCTTCTCGGATGCGTTTGGCATTTACCTGCTTATGCAGTACATGCAGGCCATCCCCATGGACTTTGACGAGGCCGCCAGGATTGATGGGGCCAGCCTGCTGCGCACCTACTGGAATGTGATTCTGCCCCAAACCAAGCCCGCTCTGGTGGTGCTGGTCACATTTAACTTTGTAAACCAATGGAACGATTTTCTCTATCCCCTCATCGTAACGCGCAGCGATAGGATGTACACCCTTCAGCTCGGCCTGTCAAACATCTTCTCATCCGCCGCCCGCGGCGAAAACGGCGGCATGGGCGTCGCGCTTGCCGGGGCGGTTATCTCGTTCCTTCCCACGCTGTTGATTTACGTTTGCTTCCAAAACAAAATCATCGATGGTATGAATATTTCGGCAGGTGTTAAAGGATAAAGAATCGAATTTTTTCTCAAAACCCAAAATGAAGCAAGGAGCGCAGCCGCATGTCGCGAAAGAAAAACAACACTACGCTGGTAAGAGAATATATACGAAATCTGATCGTGAGCCAGGGGCTTAAATCTGGCGATATGCTGCCATGCGAGGGCGATATTGCCGCCGCCTTGGAAATCAGCAAAAGCTGTGTCAGGGAAGCGACGCACGCGCTGGAAAGCATTGGCCTTATCGAAATCCGGCACGGGATCGGGCTTGTTCTGCGCGATTTTAACCTGGATGCGATTGGGGATATCTTTGATTACAGCTTTGTGCTGGATCCAAGCATCGTGTTGGACCTTTACGACCTGCGCAGGCAGCTGGAAAGCTCGCTGATGCCGCGCATCGTTGAGGAGGTACAGGAAACGCATCTCAAGCGCTGCGAGGAAATCCTTGCGGAATGGGAAAAGCTGGCCGATGCCGAATCGCCCACCTATGAGGTGGACGGCCAATTTCACGAAACGCTGTATTCCGTGGTAGGCAACCGCATGCTCACCACTCTATGCCATATTTTCTGGACAACGTTCCGCGATCTTGAGGTAAACGAGCTTCTTCGCCGTGGGCAGCCCATGACCGTTGAGGGCACGCGCAAAACCATTGACGACCACCGCCGCATTTTGGCCGCGGTACGCTCCCACGACGGCGCGCTGGCCTCCAGGCTGATGTACGACCATTTTGCCAAGATTGAACGTTTATCCATGGAAAAGAAGCAATAAGCAAATCGGAGGAAAAAAAGTTGAAGGACATTCAAGATATTCGCGGCGTGATTCCCGCAATGATGACCTGCTTTGATCAAAACGGGGCATTCGACGAAGCCAGGCAGCGCGGGCTCACAGAGTTTTTAATCGGCAAGGGGGTCGATGCGCTCTACCTTACCGGCAGCACCGGCGAAGCCTTTTTGATGGACGCCTCGGAGCGCTGCGCCGTGGTGGAGGCCGTGACCGGCCAGGTGAACGGACGTATCCCGCTTATTGTGCATGTAGGCGATATCGGCACCCAAAAATCCATCCGCCTGGCCGAGCACGCCTACAAGGCCGGCGCGGACGCGCTTTCCTCGGTGCCCCCATTCTACTTCCGTTTTTCTGAGGACGAGATTTTTGCCTACTATGAGGCGTTAAGCAACGCGACCCCCCTGCCCATGATTATCTACAACATTGCGCTGGCGGGCGCGGTAAGCGCGGATTGCGTTAAGCGCCTTGCCGCCCTGCCGAACGTAAAGGGCATGAAGTACACGCTTCCCACGCATCACGAAATCATGCGGCTGAAGCGGGAGCTGGGCTCCTCCTTTATGATCTATTCCGGCTGCGATGAAATGGCCATGTCCGGGTTTGCCTTTGGCGCGGACGGGATTATCGGCTCGTTCTACAACGTCATCCCGGAGATCTTTTTGCAGCTTGCGCAGGCGATGAAGGAAAACGACCTGGCGGCGGCGACGGAATGCCAGCGGGTCGCGGACGCTATCATCCTTTTCGTGCTGGAGTTCCCCTATTTCTCCGCAATGAAAAAGATGCTGCAATGGATGGGACACGACTTTGGCTATGTGCGCTCGCCGTTCGCCAGGCTGAACGGCGAGCAGGAGCAGCGGCTGCTCGACGGCCTGAAGGCCATCCGCGCCCAGTACGGAACGCATGGCCTGGAAGCGCTTGAAGCGCTGCCGGAAAAGCCATAACGCATACAAAAGAACCCGGCCGGTTTCCCGCGCCCCTTCCGGGGCTTGCGGGAAGCCGGCTTTGCATATGCCCTCCGCTGCGCCCGCAGGCGCTGCTTGAGCAACAAAAAAGCGGGCGTTCTTACAGCCTTTCAACGGCTATAAGAGCGCTCGCTATGGTTCTCTCGAATAGGAAGGGAAAAGTTTTCCTTCCCCTTTTGCAGTAGGGTCGGGTGTTTCCTCAACATACGCAAAGATGCCGGCCAGTTCGGGCTCTGCCTCATCAATAACCCGCTGCCGCGCAACCTCGATGGCGGCGGCTGTGGGCCCGTGCGTGGCCGTGGGCGATTTCTCGGGCGTGAGAGCCGCCTGCGAGAAGGGGTTCTCCGCTTGGAAAGGCGCGGACATGGCCTATGGAACCGGCACGGACGACTTGAAGTCCACGGGCAGCCTATTGCTGCCATGCCGGGGCACGATTCCGCTAAGCTTCCTTTCCGCCATATCTTCCGCGGCCACATAGGTCAATGGCACGTTCGGGTTGTTGATATTTTATTCCTCAAGATCTTTTTTCTCATTGGAGCAGGCGTCTTTAATATCCTGGCAAATGGCGCTGCCTATGTCGGCGGCCATGCGGCCCACCGCCTTGCCGCTAATGTCCAGAATCTCGCCCTCTGTGGTATGCAGCTCCACCTGGCAGTCCGTCCCGATTGTGGCAAGCGCCGCCGTTAACATGGCCCAAGGCGATGCCGCAAGACCGATGACGGCGCTCACGATGCCCACGTTCAGTGGGAGATTGATGATGGTTTCCCCGTCCTTCTTGAGCATCACCCTTGCGATATTGCCCTTTTTCACAAGCTCCTTGATCTGTTCGACCGTTTTTTCCGCTTCTTGTTTCAGTTCTTCTTCCGTCATGGTTTTTCGCGTCCTTTCCAGTTTGGCGTCAAATTTGGTTATACCGCAACTTCCAAGGAAAGCATAGCTGCTTATTGTTCATCGAAAGTGAACGGAATGTGAATGGCAGATTAAAGCGAAGGGGCAATTTATGAAATCCTGATGCGTACAGTAAATAAACTTCCCACGCCGGGAGTGCTTTGCACAGAGATGATACCACCCAGCAAGTCGATGATCTTTTGAACCAGCGCCAGCCCCAGCCCGTTGCCTTGGGTGACGTGGGAGGTATCCGCCTGATAAAATTGCTCAAGGATATGCTGGATGGATTTTTCATCGATCCCGCAGCCGGTATCCTCCACCGATACCACGGCGAAGTCCCCCTCCTGCCGGGCGGAGATGCGGATGGCCCCGCCGTGTGGCGTGAATTTCAGCGCGTTGCTGATCAGGTTGTTCCATACGATGTCCAATAGCTCCTCGTCGCTGTTGACGATGACGTTCTGATCCAGCTCCGCCTCCACCTCAATGGCCTTTTCCTCCCATATCTGCTCAAAGGCGATGGCGCAGCGGCTGATCTGCTCGCTTAGATTGTATGGCTTTTTGTTCGTCAAAATCTTTTGGTTTTCCAGCCGGTTGAGCTGCAATATGTTGGAAACCATCACGCTTAAACGCTGACAGGCGTTTGCAATCTTCCCGGCACACTCCCGCTTCTCCTCATCGCTCAGGCCGTCGCTTTGCAAAATGGTGGCGTAGTTCTGCATAACCGCAAGCGGGGTTTTCAGCTCGTGGGACACGTTGGAAATGAAGTCCCGCTTCAATAGCTCCGTGCTGGCAAGCTCCTCCACCATCGTGTTGAAATCCTCATATAGGACATCGAATTCGTCCCGACGCGCCGCCCCCGGGTTGGCGGGTAGCCGGACGGAGTAATCCCCGCTGGCGACCTGCCGCGCGGCCTTCTGCAATTTGCGCACGGGCTCTCCCACCATAAGGTTTCGCACAGTGGAGAACACATGAAGGGCCACCATGGTGAGGAGGACGACAAAGGAGATGATGGACATGACGCCATACACCTCGCTGTTTGCCCGCTCGATAAACAAATTCTGATAGATCACAACCAGAACTGTGAACGTAATGCAGAGGCCCACAAACAAAAGCACGGTTTCCCGAACCTCAAGGCGATTTGTTGTGATGCGGGGGTCGGTATTTTTTCGTGAGCACAGCTTCATAGAATTACCGCCTTGTATCCAAAGCCCCGCACGGTTTGAATCTTTACATAAGGGCACCTTTCCAGCTTGTCCCGCAGGTTTTTGATATGCACGTCAACTGTGCGCAGGCCGCTTTCATTCTCAATTCCACTAAACTCGTCCAAAAGCTGGCTGCGGGTAAAGATGTGCTTGGGATAGGAGAGCAGCTTGAACAGGATTTGAAACTCCCTTGTTGTCAGCAGCAGCGGCTCCCCATCCAGGTAGGCCTGCATCTCGTCCTCCTCCAGCACGAGATTTCCGACCGTTAGCCTTTTCTGCGCGGAGATGTTCGCACGCCGAAGCAATGCCCCGATTCGCAGAATCAGCTCGTCCAGGTCGATGGGCTTTACCATGTAATCATCAATCCCCAGGCGGTAGCCCCTTTGCTTGGCGTCCAAATCATCCCGCGCGGTCATAAACAGGATTGGGATGTTCTTATCCGTGGCCCGCACGGCCTCCGCGAACTCAAAACCGTTGATTCCCGGCATCATAATATCTGAAATGATAATGTCATACGTTTCCGCATACAGCCGGTCATAGGCCTCGCCGGGATTCCCGCAACCCAAAGGGAAATAGCCGTGGGCGCTCAAATGCTTGCATACCGCCTGATTTAATTCCCGGTCGTCCTCAACGACCAAAATATGAATCACAAAATCGCCTCCTTCGCGCCTTTCTTACTATCATACCATTATGAAGCGAATGTTAACAGCGCTGCCAGCGCGCCAAATGGCGGCGCTGCTTTTGATATTCCAGCCGGATTAACCGGGGATTCACAATCAAATTATATTCGGCAAATAATCAGGGCGTATTTTGGCGCCATCCGATAAGAGAGGAGGAAGCATATGACAAAAATACAGAAACGCCCCGACTTTGTCTATCTGCTGTTCCTATTTGCCGTGGGAAGCATTGTCGGGTGGTGTTTGGAGGTCGTCTATCGCTCCATTGTCAGCGGCTGCATTATCATTCCGGGATTTTTGCTGGGGCCCTACTGTCCGATCTATGGCTTCGGCTTTGTAATCTGCAAATTGATTTTCAGGCAGGAGAGGGGGCTCCTTTCCTTTGCAATAATGGTCGCTTTAACCTCCTTGCTGGAATATTTCGCCTCTGTGCTGCTTGAATCGGCGTTTCATGTGCTGCTATGGGATTATTCCATGCTGCCATTCAGCATTGGAACCCGTGTCAATCTTATCTTTTCAATCATATGGGGCCTGATCGGCCTGCTCGCTTTGAAGGTGGAAGAGCCGCGATTGCAGAAGGCGTTTGCAGCGCATGTAAAGCCGATGCGCATTTTTTCGTATGCTGCGCTGCTTGTCATTTTGGCGGATGCGCTTATCAGCATCACGATTCACCTGATTTAATTTACGCTTCACATTCGATTAAAAGTCAAATCACAATGCAAGGGTACCTTCTATCCGCAATAGCGAACCGGCTTTCCCGCCTGAAGAAGGCCGCCTGCGGTGAAATGGAAGGGCGGGAATCGCGCTTGCTGCCACCGCTGCCGCCCGCATGATGGCAGCGATAGAAATAAAGGAGGTCCATTCAAATGAGGTATGCAGGATTTATCCGATTCAAGGGACTGCGCCTTTGAAGCCTTTATAACCAATCTCGGCAAATACAACGAGGGTTATTTAGTCGGTGAATGGGTTAAGTTCCCGATTACCAATGAGGAAATGCAGGAGGTTTTTAAGCGGATCGGCATTAACCGCCGCTATGAGGAATGGTTCATTACCGATTACGAATGTCCCGATTCCCATATTTATGACCTGCTCGGAGAATACGAGAGTTTAAGCGAGCTTAACTATCTTGCGGGAAAGATTATGGAGCTTGACGAAAGCGAGGATTTCTGGCAGGCGGTTTTAGACTTGGGCGAAAATACGGGCAGCGTGCGGGAGTTAATAAACCTTACCGAAAATATGGACTGCTTTGATTATCTTCCGGGTGTTACCGATGATTCTGACCTCGGCTATTATTGGATTGAGGAAAGCGGCTGCTATGATACAAAGGCAATGGGCGCTCTTTCAAACTATATCGACTATGAGGGTTTCGGGCGTGATATTCGCTTTGACGAAAGCGGCGTATTTACCGACAGCGGCTATGTGCGCTCAAACGGCGGCCGCTTTGTTGACATTTACGACGGCAATATTGAGAACATTCCCGAAGAATACCGTATTCAAAGCCCGAATCTTTATGTACGCGCTATTGGGAGAACGGAAAAAGATATAGAGCGCTAATTTGCACATTTGATATTGTTTCCGCACTTGGGTATGATATATAATAAAAAAGGACAAGGAAGTGATTTCAAATGAGCGACAGCTCTTATACCGATCTGGCACAGCGGATTGAGGAATCCTTTGCCGAGATTGAGGACGAAGCGATTGCCGATTTCAAAAAGACGGACGAAGCCTATGCGAATTTGTATCAGCAGATTTCAAAGCTGAAAGCAGACAATCCGTTTATCGGTAAGGTCATAGACGGCAGCGGCGACATTTCTTTGAATGCCGAGGAACACGAAATTCTGACAGAGTATTTCCGTCTGCGATTCAGGCTCGACGATATGGAGCGCCAGCGGTTATATTTCAGAGGACATACCGACTGTATTTCGTATCTGAAAAAGGTCGGGGCACTAAATTGAATATTTCAGCATAAGCGGTATGGGAATTTCCTGTACCGCCTTTTACATAGGCAAAATATAATTCAGAGCCGAAAAAGAAATTGAGAATGAAAAGTTTTTACGAAATTTCAGTAATAACTATTGACCGCCCAGAACTTTTTGGATATACTAATAGTAAAGGAGGCGATAGTATGATCGTTAGACCCCACTATTTAGATTTACTGAAAACCTACCGTGATGTGCCGTTGGTGAAAATCCTTGCAGGTATCCGCCGCTGCGGTAAATCCACGATCTTAGAAATGTTACAAGACGACTTGATAAAAAGCGGCGTTCCTGCCGATCACATTATCAGTATGCGCTATACCTCGGAAGATTTTGACGACGGCATGACCGACAAAGATATGTATAACGGTATCAAAGAGAAAATGACAGACGGTGATCGTTATTATCTTCTGCTTGACGAAGTGCAGGAAATCACAGGCTGGGAAAAGGCTGTAAACAGTCTGCTTGAAAACGCCAACACAGACATCTATGTGACCGGCTCCAATTCCAAACTGATGTCAAGTGAAATATCCACCTACCTGACGGGACGGTATATCTCTATCCCCGTATTTACGCTGTCCTTTGCCGAGTATATGGATTTCAAAAAAGCAAGCGGACGCACGCCTAAAGAACTGCTTACCGAATATATCCGCATGGGCGGCTTTCCTATCGTTGCGCTGAGCAATTTTGACGAGGGCGCGGCGTATCAGATCGTCGAGGGTATTTACAATTCCGTTATCACCAGCGATATTACAAAGCGGCACAGCATCACAAACTTTGACCTGTTCAACCGTGTTGTGAAGTATGTCGTTGAAAATGTCGGCAAGACTTTTTCCGCTAACGCTATCGTGAAGTTTTTGAAAAGCGAGGGGCGTTCTCTCTCAGTGGAATCGGTATATAACTATCTGGAATGGCTGGAAAAAGCCTTTGTGATCTACCGCTGCCAGCGGTACGACCTGCAAGGAAAATCCGTGCTGAAAACGCAGGAGAAATTCTATCTTGCGGACGCTTCCCTGAAATATTGCATGATGGGCTTCAATCCGAAGTCTGTTGCCGCAATGCTGGAAAACATTGTGTACTTTGAGCTTCGCAGAAAAGGCTATGAGGTGTATATCGGCAAGAACGAAACGAAAGAAATCGACTTTGTAGCGGTGCGGCGCGACGAGCGTATTTATGTGCAGGTGTGCCGTAATCTGCCGGAGGAATCCGACCGTGAGGTTGCCAATCTGCTTGAAATCAAAGACCACTACCCCAAGTATGTAGTCACGCTCGATGAGCTTGCCGCAGGCAATATCAATGGTGTAAAGATCGTGCATTTAGCGGATTTCTTGTTAGCAGAGGATTATTAAATTATGGGTATGAGCAAACAAGGAAAATTTATGATTTACTGTGCTGAGCAATATAAGCTGGCAAAGCACCTGACCGGCAAACAGCTTGCGGAACTTTTCAGCAAATATCAGATATGGAAATATGTTTATACCTGTTATGAGGCGCTGAGCACGACGGGCGCAAAATATATCGTCAATGATATTGATTTGTATATTGAAGCCTGCCAGCCGTCTATGACTTAAAGTAGAGGCAAAATAAAATGGATATGTTTTCGTTTAGAGAAGAAATATTACGGTTAATAGCATTAAGGCAAGAGGGAGAGTATTGGGATTTCAAAAAAGAGTGGCATAAAAGCAAGCCCGATCTATTACACGATATTATATGTATGGCAAATAATCTCTCGAATCATGACGGGCTTATTATCATCGGTGTTGATGAAGAAACCGAATATTCTATTTGTGATGTTGTAAACGATCAAAACAGGAAAAAGACACAAGATATTGTTGCGTTTTTGCGAGAAAAAAAGTTTGCCGGTGGTATTCGACCAACTGTATATGTACAGCCACTTTCTTTGAAGCAAACAACAATAGATGTTATTGTTATTTGTAACGACCGTAATACCCCTTACTTCTTAACAGAGCACTATCAAGGCGTATTTGCCAATAACATTTATGCTCGAATAATGGACACAAACACTCCCAAAAATGCGACAGCAGATATAAATGTCATAGAGAAGCTATGGAAAAAGCGATTTGGAATCGATGCAACAGCTCTGGAACGCGCATTGTTGTTTTTGCAAAAACATTACGATTGGGTAGATTCTGATGACGGAAAAAAGTTTTATAAGTATGCTCCCGAATTTATATTTGAAAATATTCAAGCAGAGGATGGCAGAAATGGTTATGAGTTTTATCTGTTCAATCAGTGCGATTCTCGTCCTCGGTGGTATGATATAAATATTTACTATCATCAAACCTTATTATATTCTTTGGGTGGGGCTGCTTTGGATGGCGGACGATGTTTTACCTCCACGCCTCGAACCGATGGAATTTCTTTATACAAAGAGAGCTATCGCAGCCTACCGCTTGTACCGCCGTTCGAGGAATTATTGCACCGTCTGAAAGCGGAGCAGGAACTAAACCGAAAGCTGTGCGGGAAATCTTATTGCAGGAAATACAACGATTATATCTATGTCAACGAAATCGGTGAACTTGTGAAACCCGGCTATATCACACAGCATTTTCCGCTGATCCTGCAAAAGAACGGTATGCGGAAGATTCGTTTTCACGATTTGCGGCATAGCTGTGCAAGCCTTTTGTATGCAAACGGTGTCAGCCTGAAAGAAATTCAGGAGTGGTTAGGTCACAGCGATATTTCGACCACTTCAAACATTTACACGCACTTGAATTTCACCTCAAAGGTTGCGTCTGCCAACGCAATTTTAGGTGTATATCCCTCCGCATAGTGCTGAATGTCCCTCCAAAATCGCCCCAAAAATCGGAGGGACATTGAAAAAAATCACCGTGACACGCCAAATTTCCAACCCCGCCGACAAAAAGAAAAAGCCCGCAAACCCCGATATATCAAGGGTTTACGAGCTGTTAAGGTCTGGTGCCGGCGGCGGGACTTGAACCCGCACGCCATCGCTGGCAATGGATTTTGAGTCCACCTCGTCTGCCAATTCCAACACGCCGGCATTTATATTTTTAAGTCGTCTCCCGATGTCCTGTCCGAGAAATCGGAGGGACATCGTGGAGGGACATTAAAAGCAAGTTACATATTCAGTTTTCAAAAAGCCCTGTAAAATCAAGGGTTTACGCCAAAGTGGTATGAAACGGCGAAGTAGATTTTGAGTCCGTCACGTCTGCCATTCCATCACTTCGGCACGCAAGAAACAGTATAGCACATTTTTAAACCGTAGGCAATACCCAGCGGGTGATTTTGCGGAAACAACCGCGTGGAAAAGGAACCGCTCCGCCCCTTCCCCTGCGGTTATCTAGGCGTAGCATACGGGAGGAACCGGCCCGCGCCGGTTCCTCCCGTGAAGCTTCCCCATTTCCTGCCGCCATTGACCCACAGCCGGCCGCGTACGGCCCGAACCCTGTTACAGCACCTTGCGCAAAAAGTCCTGCGTTCTGGCGTTCCGGGGACTTTCAAAAATCTGCTTGGGCGTTCCCTCCTCCAGCACGACGCCCTCGTCCATAAACAGTACGCGGTCGCCCACCTCGCGGGCAAAGCCCATTTCGTGGGTTACCACTACCATGGTCATGCCTTCCTCGGCCAGCTTTTTCATTACGTCCAGCACCTCGCCCACCATTTCGGGGTCCAAGGCGCTGGTGGGCTCGTCAAACAGCATCACATCTGGGTTCATGCACAGCGCGCGCACAATGGCGATGCGTTGCTGCTGCCCGCCGGAAAGCTGCTTGGGATACACGCCCGCCTTTTCAACCAGGCCCACGCGGGCCAGCAGCTTGGTGGCCTTATCGGTAGCCTCATCCCTATTCATCAGCCCGGTTTTTACGGGCGCAAGGGTCAGGTTTTGCAGCACGGTCAAATGCGGGAACAGGTTAAACTGCTGGAACACCATGCCCATGCGGCGGCGAATCAGGTTGATATCGCACTTGGGGTCGGTGATGTCCGTTCCCTCAAACAGGATGTGCCCGCCTGTTGGCTTTTCCAAAAGGTTCAGGCAGCGCAGGAAGGTGCTCTTGCCCGAACCGCTGGGGCCGATGATAACCACCTTTTCGCCAGGGGCGATATGCTCGTCAATGCCCTTTAACACATGCAAATCCCCAAAGGATTTTTCCAGTCCCTTAACGGTTATCACCCTGACGCAGCCTCCTTTCCAGCTTGCCCACCAGCCATGTGAGGAACATAACCAGCACAAGATAAATCAACGCTACCGCAATCAGCGGCATAAAGGCCGAATAGGTGGCGCCTCGGATGCGGTTGCCCGCAAAGGTCAAATCCATTACCGCCACATAGCCCGCCACGGAGGTTTCCTTAATCAGCACAATAAACTCGTTAGCCAGCGTGGGCAGCACGTTTTTGAGCACCTGCGGGGCGATCACATGCAGCATCGTCTGCAAATAGTTCAGGCCCAGGCTGCGCCCGGCCTCCATCTGCCCCTTATCCACCGCCAGGATGCCGCCGCGGAAAATTTCTGATACATACGCGCCGGAATTGAGGCCAAAGGCGATGATGGCGATCATGACCCCGTTATCCGACGAGGCAAAAATGATGAAGTACATAATCATCAGCTGCACCACAACAGGCGTGCCGCGGATAACGGTGGTATAAATGCGGCAAACCGTGTCGGCCACGCCCAGCAGCACGCTGCCAACGCTGCGCCTGCCCTGGCGGGTCTGGTCGCGGGTGGTGCGCACCACGGCGATCACCACACCGATCGCCATACCGATCAATAGCGCGAAAAATGTAATGATAAGCGTGTTTTCAAGACCTGTCACCAGCATTTTCCAGCGGTTTTTTTCAACGAAATTAAGAATGAATTCTGCCTTTACGCCGTCAAACCAGGCGCTTAGCTGTTCCAGCACGTGCTTTTGCCCCCTTCGCTAATATGCGCAAAGGGGTGCGGACAAGCCGCGCCCCTGCGCACATTGCATTGCAATCGCTTATTCAACAGGAATATACTTCTCAATGATCGCCTGCACGGTTCCATCCGCGATGAGCTCGTTAAGCGCGTTGTTGAAGCTTTCCAGCAGCTCGGTGTTTTCCTTGGCAATGCAGGCGGCATACTCCTCCACCGCATACTCGGTATCCAGCACCTTCAGGCCGGGGTTGGCTTCCACAAACGCCTTGGCGGGCGCGTTGTCAATAACCACGCAGTCCACCTTGCCGCTTACCAGGGCCATCACGGCGTCGTTGCCGGTTTGGTAGCGGTTCACGGTGCCCAGGCCCGCGTCCTCAATATCGCCGGTGGTGTAGATATCGCCGGTGGTGTCCTGCTGCACGCCAATCTTATGGCTGGCGCCCTCTGCGAACAGGTCGTCTACGCTGGCGATGTCCGAGCCTTCCTTCACGATTACGGACTGGATGCCCGTGGCATAGCTATCGGTAAAGTTGACCATCTGCTTACGCTCGTCGGTCACGGTAAGGCCGGCCATGCAAAAATCCGCCTTGCCGCTTTGCACGGCCGCGATGCAGGCGCCAAAGTCGATATCGGACAGCGCAAACTCGTAGCCCAGCTTTTCGCAGATCGCCTTGGCGATTTCAATGTCAATACCCACGGCTTCCTCTCCATCATAGTACTCATAGGGAGGGAAGGATACGTTGGTTACCATGGTCAGGGTTTCAGCGCACGCCATAGCGGCGGTCAGGGTCATCGCCAGGGTCAGTACCAGAGCAAGCAGCTTCTTCATACTCATTTCCTCCATTCAAAATGGCTTTTCTTTCTGGGAACGTGCATAGTATACAACCGATTATGCATCATGTCAAGCACTTTTTGCATAAATATTCAACTTTTTTCGGAATATCTGCGTGAATAATGCATAATCCGTATCGTCAGGCCTGTCCGCACGCTTCCCGGTATGCCCGCATGCCCTGCTCATACGCATCCATCCCTCGGCTGTCCACGGCTACGGTCAGGGGCAGGTCGCGCACCTCCAGGCGCTTGACGCTTTCGGTGCCTAGGTCGTCATAGGCCACCACGTCCAGCTTTTGAATGCATGCGGCCATATATGCCGCGCAGCCGCCAATGGCCGCAAAGTACACGGCCCCCGTTTCACGGATGGCCCGCTTCACCGCTTCCCCGCGCCCGCCCTTGCCAATCATGGCGTTCACGCCGTAGCGGAGCAGCTGGGGCGTATACGCATCCATGCGCACGCTGGTGGTAGGGCCAATCGCGCCGCAGGGCCTGCCCGGCGGCGTGGGCGTGGGCCCGGCATAAAAGATGGTTTGGCCGCGCAAATCCACAGGCAGCGCCTCGCCCCTGTCCAGCGCGGCGCACAGCCGGCCGTGCGCCGCGTCGCGCGCCGTATAAATCACGCCGCTCACCAGCACGCGGTCGCCCGCGCGCAGCTTTTCAAGCTCCGCTTTTTCAAAGGGGGCCGTTAACCGAAGGGTGCTCATCTTCCGCTTCCTCCTTTGCGTCACAATACGGCGCTGGCATGCCGCGTTACGTGGCAGCCCACGTTTACCGCCACAGGCAGGCCCGCAATATGCGTGGGCGCGGCCTTGATGCGCACGCTAAGCGCCGTGGTTAGCCCGCCAAAGCCCTGCGGGCCTATGCCCAGGGCGTTTATCCGCTGGGTTAGCTCCCTTTCCAGCGCATCGTAATAGGGGTTCGGATGCGGGCCCTCGCGCAGCTCCACCAGCGCCTCCTTTGCCAGCCCGGCCACGCGCTCAAACGTGCCGCCCACGCCCACGCCCAGCATCATGGGCGGGCACGGGTTCGCGCCCGCCAGGCGGGCCGTTTCCAGCACAAAGTCCTTTACGCCCTCCAGCCCCTGCGCGGGCGTGAGCATGCACAGGCGGCTCATGTTTTCGCTGCCAAAGCCCTTGGGGGCCACGGTCAGCTTGAGCCTGTCGCCCGCAGTAAGGCGGATGTGCAAAACGGCGGGGGTGTTATCGCCCGTGTTTCCGCGGCGGATGGGATCGCGCACCACGGATTTGCGCAGATAACCGTTCGTATAGCCCCTGCGCACGCCCTCGTTGACCGCGTCCTCCAAAAGGCCGCCTACGATGTGCGCGTCCTGCCCCACCTCGGCATAGACCACGGCCATGCCCGTATCCTGGCAAATGGGCATGGCCTGGTCGCGGGCGATATCCGCGTTATGCCGGATCAGCTCCAGCGTTTCTTTGGCGGGCGCATACGGCTCCGCGGCGCAGGCTTTGCATAAAAGCCCCCGCACCTGCGCGGGCAAAAGCGTATTGGCCTGAACGCACAGCCGCGCCACCGCGTCCGCGATGGCCTCGCAGGAAATTGTGCGGCGTTGTTCCATGTTTTTTCATTCCCTTCCGTATTTCAATCCAGAATGATCTTCAACACTTCGCAGGGATTGCCCCAGCGCGGCATATGGGAGGGATTGCCCACGCCGGCGGAAATGATAAGCCGTTCCTCCACCACGCCACGCGTGTAGCGCGGAAACAGCCCCTGCCCCGGCGCATAAAGCCCCTGCCCGCGCACGCGGATTTGCCCCCCGTGCGCGTGCCCGGCCACAACCAGGTCGATATCCCAGCCGCGCATCAGCGCAACGGCCTCGTGCGGCTTGTGGCACAAAAGCACCTTTGCGCCGTCCAGCCTTTCAAATTCATCCAGCATGTCCGGCGTTTTTACAATAGATGGGGCGTACCATCCGCCAATCCAAATCTCGCCGAAGCGCTCGTAGCGGTTCACCAGCACCCTCGCGCCCGTGCCCGCAATGGTTTCCATCAGCGCGCGGTAGTTTCCCTGCCGCGTTTCGTGGTTGCCCAGGGAAAAATAGGTGGGCAGCCTGTTTGCGGCCTCCCGCAAAAACTGTACGCCTCTGCTGGCGCTCTGGCGGTAGCGGTCGCTTACGTCGCCGGGCACCAGCAGCGCGTCGGCCCCATCCAGCATGGGCAACAAATCATCGTAGGGCTCGTCGTGCAGGTCGCTCACCACCAGCAGCGCAAGCGGCCTTTGCAGCTTTCCCGTATGGCGTTGATACACCGTAAGCCTTCGCATGTCATCCCTGCCTTCCATGCGCCCGCGGACGCATGGCTTATTGTAGCACACAACGTTCGCCCTGCCAACCGCCCACGGCGCTTGACAGCCCGAAAAACCCTCATTATAATGAGCGAGTCCATTTTCCAATAGGAGGCGCGTTCCCCATGCATTTTTTGATGCAGTTTGCCATCATCCTGGGCGTTTCCTTTGCGGGCGAGGTGCTGCACGCCCTGCTGCCCCTTCCGGTGCCCGCCAGCGTATACGGCCTGTGCCTGATGCTTGCGCTTTTGTGCTCCGGCGTTCTAAAGCCGGAAACGCTCCACCCCACGTCTAAATACCTTATCGACATAATGCCCATTATGTTCGTGCCCTCCTGCGTGGGCCTGATGAACGTGTTTGGCGAGCTAATGCCCGTGCTGGTTCCCTTTGTATCCATCTGCCTGATCAGCACGGTGCTTGTGATGGGCGCGACGGGCCGTGTGGCCCAGTTCGTGATCCGCCGCGAGGGGAGGAAGCGCGATGCGTGAGTTTTTGGCGGACTCGCTCTTCTTCGGCGCGCTGCTGACGCTGGTATTCTACGCCCTGGGCCTTGCCCTGCGCAGGCGCTTTAAGCTGGCGATCCTCAATCCCATTTTGATCGCCACGTTCTCCATCATCGGCGTGCTCACGCTTGTTGATGTGGACTATGCGGATTATACCCGCGGCGCGGATATCATTTCCTACTTTTTAACGCCTGCCACGGTGTGCCTGGCCGTGCCCCTGTATGAAAAGCTGGCGCTTTTAAAAAAGCACTGGAAGGCCGTGGCCATGGGGCTGGCGGCGGGCGTGCTCACCAGCGCCGCGTGCATCTTTGCCTTGAGCAGGCTGTTTGGGCTTTCGCGCCAGATGTATGTGACCCTGCTGCCCAAAAGCATCACCACAGCCATTGGCATTGGCGTTTCCAACGAGCTGGGCGGCGTTGTGCCCCTGACGGTGGCCGCCATCATGATCACCGGCATCTTTGGCAGCGTGGCGGGCGAGCAGGTGTTCCGCCTGTTCCGCATCCAGGAGCCCGTGGCGCGCGGGCTGGGCCTGGGCACGGCTTCCCATGCCGTGGGCACCTCCAAGGCCATGGAGCTTGGCGAGGTGGAAGGGGCCATGAGCAGCCTGGCCCTTGTGGCGGCCGGTATTACCACGGTAATTGCCGCGCCGCTTTTTGCGGGGCTGATGTAAAGGAACGGTATCTTCACATAAAAAGGCCGCGGCGGGGCGCAATGCCCGGCTGCGGCCTTTCATCATGGATGCAGGTCAGTTGCTTTTGCGGCTTTTGCGGCGCAGCGCCCAGGCCAGCCCCGCAAGCGCCAGGCCCATTAGCAGCGCCATGGCGGCCAGCGGCGTATCGTCGCCCGTTTTGGGCGGCTTGGCTGCTTCAGGCGTTGGCGTAGGCGTAAGTGTGGGCGTGGGCGTAGGCATGGACGTGGGCGTAGGCGTGGCAGTAGCTTTTGCGGCCAGCTCAAACTGCATGCCATAGCCAAAGCGGGTATTCTGGAAAGCGTTTTGCAGCAGGAGAAGGTCAAGGCTGCTTACCAGGTCAAACCGCCCATCCTTGGCAAGGCTGGCGGCAAACGCGGCGTTAAGCGCCTCGTTGCTTTGCATATGGGCATACAGCGGCATGCCGTTAAACAGGTATCCCACGCCATAATACAAGTAATACAGCGCCTCAACCATATCCTCGTTGGTTTCTGGCACAATTTTGGAGGTTGAGCTATCCGTCAGGGAGGCCAGCTCCTCCGGGGTCAAATCCTGAAAGCTCTGCGCCTTATTGCCCTCGCGGCGCGTATTCAGGAAATCCAAATAGTATTGGGCAAGGCAGCTCTGCGTAATCTGCGCGTCGGTTTGTTGCGCGTCGCCATACCCGGCCATGCGCAGCAGCGCGCCCACAACCTCGTCGGTAGGGTACCCATCCTGCCCAACGCCCAAGGCCAGCAGCGCGGCATTCAGGCCCCGGCGCGGCGTAAAGGCATAGCCGGCGCCCGAAGTTACCTTGGGAATGGGGTAGCCCTCAAAGCCTGTGCCAAAAGCGCCCTCCGCCGTTGGCGTGCCAGGTACCGTGCCCAGCCTTACAGATCCGTCCACATAGCTGTATTGCCTGCCGCTGGGGCTGGTAACGCGCATGTGGTATATCATGATATCGCCGGGCTGCACAGCGTTATGGCCATCGGCCGTGCTAATGGCCGCAAAGATGTCCGGCAGCACGTCGCACAGGTTCACATTCACCCTGTCGGGCGCATTCTCCCCAATGGCTATATCCAGCGCAACCTCAAAGGTAGACCGCCCGGATTCAGAATCCTTCAGCGTAAAAGTAACTTCCCCAAAGCTCATGCGCACATCCGGGCTGGTAGGCTGGTAGTTCACCGCCGGTACGGGCCGAATGCCCAAATCGCCATAAGCGCCATGCTCAATTGGCGCCTGCGGGGAAACGTACCATACGCACATAAGGGTCACATATTGGCTAGAAACCTTCTTGCTGATTTCCTTTACCTTGTCCCCTGTGGCATCATCGCCATAAAGGATTCCACCGTTGGTGTCCACATAGGTTTTCGCATCGTCTTCCGAGCCCTCGGTAAACCCGTCCGCCCCAGAGTTCTCGCTGAATACATACGTCTTGAACGCGTCAATCGCATTTTTATCATCAATCACTAGTGTTCCTTCACATGGCACAAAGCCAACAAGCTTCCATGTTTTCCCGCCCATGTAGGGGTTCGCGATGCCTTTGTCGCGGTCATACTCAATGGCCGGGAATTTTTCATTCCAGCCTTCCTTCGTAAACAGGCCGTCAAATGAAAATTCCTTGCCTTCCAGCTGCTCAAGATTTGTGATGAGCGTGCCCTTATACGCCTTGACAGGGCTATTTTGGCCGTCCCCCAGGCCATAGCCATAGTTGCTGCCCATTGCAGCGCCGGCCAAATAAACCCCCCTGATTTTATTATACTTATCAACGTGATAATTCAGGGTTTTGGTATCCTGCACCTGCCCGCCAACCCTCACCGTAACCTTGAGCGTTAGGTCAGCGCCGGGAGGGAATGCGACGTACTTCTTTTTTTCAGTATTGTAAACGGCTGCATTTATACCTGAAATCCTGATCGCCGCACCGCTATTGGCGTTCGTTTTCGAAAAGTTCAAGGTGACACAGGTCTTATCTGAATTTACTTCCTTGGTTATCGGCGTACCCGCTGGAATCGCTGCGCCTGTGCTTACGCCAATACCATTTGTTGGATTATAGAATTCCAGTTTCAGATTTCCCTCAAGATTTGAGCTTAGTTCAAGCTCTACTTCAATCTTCTCTTGTTTTTCCTGCTTTCTTGACAGTTCCAACGTATATGCAAGCTTTGGCCCCGATTTTTTCTCGACTGAAAATTTGTTCTGGTTAATCCAGATAGACGCGCCGGTATCTACCTCCGTAGCCTCAGCGAATCGTACCCCCCCCCCCGCACCCAAGCGCGAGTACAAGGGAAAGGGCAAGCGCTACAACGGTTTTTAGCCTTTTCATCTCGTTCCACTTTCCTTTCGCAAGTTTCATCCCTAATTGACGTTTTTTCATTATACAGTCGCGTCTTAGAAAAAGTCAAACAAATCCATCCAAAAAATTGAATTATTACTGTTTTTTCTTTCTGAAAATGCAAAGCAGCGGCAGCCGTTTCCATCCGGCTGCCGCTGCCGTCCTTGGCGCGCCTTACTGTATCTGCTCCTTGCCCGCGCGTATCGCCGCGCAGTTCACCTCCAAAAGATGGGCTTTCTTCTCGCCCAGCCAGTCCCGAAGGGTTTGAACAAGGTTTTCCTCCGTAACAACCTCCGTAACCGCCTGCATCGCGCCCAGCATTACCATATTGCTCACGCGGGCGTTGCCCAGGCGCTCCGCAATTTGGTTGCAAGGCACAGGGATGGCCCGAATGTCCTCCCGCAGCGCAACGCCCTCAATCAGCGAGGCGTTGTACAAAAGCGTGCCGCCCGCCGCCATCATGGGCATAAACTTTACCAGGCTGGGCTTGTTCATAGCCACCAGCACGGGCGGCTCGCTCACCAGCGGGCTGCCGATGGGCTCGTCGCTCACCACAACGGCGCAGTTGGCCTCGCCGCCGCGCATTTCGGGGCCATAGCTGGGCATCCAGCTTACCTCATAGCCCTGGCGCATGGCCGCCTTGGCAATCAGCTGCCCAATCAACAAAACGCCCTGGCCGCCAAAGCCCGCAATCAGGAATTGCTTTTCCATCATTCAGCGCCCCCTTCCGCGGCAATATCCTTGTACACGCCCAACGGGTAAGCGGGGATCATGTCGCTCTTGATCCATTCCAGCGCCTCCTTGGGCGTTTTGCCCCAGTTGGTGGGGCAGGAGGAGAGCACCTCCACCAGCGTGAAGCCCCTGTCCTCCATTTGCAGCTGGAAGGCTTTTTTGATGGCGGCCTTCGCCTTTTTGATATGGGGCACGTCGTGCACGCTCACGCGCTCAATGTAGGCCGGGCCGTTAAGGGTGGATAGCATCTCGCTTACGCGCACGGGGTAGCCGCAGTGGTTCACGTCGCGGCCATAGGGGCTGGTGGTAGTCACCTGGCCGGGCAGGGTGGTGGGGGCCATCTGGCCGCCGGTCATGCCGTAAATGGCGTTGTTCACAAAAATCACGGTGATTTTTTCCCCGCGCGTGGCGGCATGCACAATTTCCGCCGCGCCGATGGAGGCCAAATCGCCGTCGCCCTGGTAGGTAAACACGGCCCTGTCCGGGCGCACGCGCTTAATGCCCGTGGCAACGGCGGGCGCGCGGCCGTGCGAAGCCTCCATCATATCGCAGTTGAAATAGTCATAGGCAAATACCGCGCAGCCAACCGGGGCCACGCCAATGGCCGTATCGCCAATGCCCAGCTCGTCCATCGCCTCGGCTACCAGCCGGTGGATGATGCCGTGGGTGCAGCCGGGGCAGTAATGGAACGGCTTATCCGTGAGCAGCTTGGTTTTTTCAAATACAATCGCCATTACTGGTCGCCCCCTTTGCCATCGTCAAAGCCCTTTTTCAGCGCGTCTATGGCGCGGCCAATGCCGTCCGCCACCAGCGTGGCGCCCTTTGCCAAGCCGTCGGCGGCCTTGCTGGCCGCTTCCGCCGCCTGCTTTTTGAGCGTTTCGGTCTTTTCCACAAATTCGGGGCTGTTCAGCTTTTCATCCAGCTTTTTGCCCATCTCGCCTATCTTTTCGCCCACGGTGTCCATCACCTGGTCAAGCTGCCTGGCAAAATCCGCATTGGCGGGGCCGTTCATGGTCAAAATCCTATCCACAAGCTCCTTCACGGTGGGCACCATGCCGCCGGTGCGGCCATAAAATTCCACGGGGCGCTCGCCGTTTACGGCCAGGCGCACGTCGTCCACCATCTGGCCCATGCTCATCTCCACGCACAGGTACTTTTTGGCGGTGGGAATGGTCGCGCGAATGGCCGCCTCGGGGAAGGGCCACAGCGTAATGGGGCGCAGCAGGCCCACCTTTACGCCCATTTCGCGGCATTTGCGCATGGCGCTGCGCGCAATGCGGCTGGTGGTGCCATAGGCGACCAGCACAATTTCCGCATCCTCAAGCATTTCCTCCTGCCAGCGGCACTCCGCCGCCTCAATGGCGTCATACTTGGCCTGCAGCTTCTGGCAATGTTTTTCCAGAACCTGAGGGTCAATGTACAGGCTGTTGATGATGGCGCGCGGCGCATCCCCGGTGGGCACGTGGCCGGTGGCCGCCCAGGTTTTGGGCGCAAGATCCTCCGCCGGCTTGCGCTCCCTAGCGCGGTCCATATCCACAGGCTCCATCATCTGGCCAATCAGGCCGTCGCCCAGCACCATCACCGGGTTGCGGTAGCGGTCGGCAATGTCAAAGGCCTCCTGGGTAAGGTCCACGGCCTCCTGCACGGAGCTAGGGGCCAGCACGCACATGCGGTAATCGCCATGGCCGCCGCCGCGGGTGGCCTGGTAATAGTCGCTCTGCGCGGGCTGGATGCTGCCTAGGCCCGGGCCGCCGCGCACCATGTTCACAATCACGCAGGGCAGCTCGGCCCCCACGATGTAGCTGATGCCCTCCTGCTTTAAGCTGATTCCGGGCGAGGAGGAGCTGGTCATCACGCGCGCGCCCGCGCCGGCCGCGCCATATACCATATTGATGGCCGCGACCTCGCTTTCCGCCTGCAAAAAGCAGCCGCCCACCTGGGGCATGCGCTTGCTCATATATTCGGGAATCTGGTTCTGGGGCGTGATGGGATAGCCGAAAAAGAAGCGGCATCCGGCCTGGATGGCGGCTTCGGCAATCGCCTCGTTGCCTTTCAGGAGCTGTTTCATTGGCCTTCTATCCTCCTAAAATCAAGCTATTTTTCCACAACAATGGCTACATCGGGGCACATGGTAGCGCAAAACGCGCAGCCGATGCAGCTTTCCATATCCTTGCAATGGGCAGGATGATAGCCCTTCCTGTTCAGGTGGCTCGTATCCATTTCCATAATGTGCTTGGGACATGCGTCCACGCACAAGCCGCAGCCCTTGCACACATCCTCGTTTACGGTAACAGCCGCCATACTCAGCCCTCCTTGCTTCTTTGGGGTTGATACGCCCGCAAAATGAAACGTATTTCTTTCTATTATATGTTTTATCCCTTCAAAGTCAATGTTTCATTGCTGGTTTCACTGCCTTTCCTTTGCACAATCCCTTGACAGCGCGCACGGCTACGTGTAGCATGACGCGGTGTGCTTTTATGATTTTTGACCGTGTGAAGGAGAGCGACGGATATGCTGCATTTTGAATGCGATTATGCCTGCGGCGCGGCGGATAAGGTGCTGCGCGCCCTGTGTGAAACCAACGGCGAGCAAACCAGCGGTTACGGCGAGGACCCGCATTGCCAGCGCGCCCGCGCGCTCATTAGGGACAAATGCCGCTGCCCGCAGGCCGCGGTGCACTTTGTGCCAGGCGGCACGCAGGCCAACCTGCTGGTGATTGCGGCGGCCCTGCGCCCGTTTGAGGGCGTGCTGTGCGCCGATACGGGCCATATCAACGTGCACGAAACCGGCGCCATCGAGGCCACCGGCCACAAGGTGCTGCCCCTCCCGGGGAAGGATGGCAAAATCAGCGCCGCGCAAGTGCGCGAGGCCGTGGAGGCCCACCGCGCGGACGGCACCCACGAGCATATGGTATGCCCGGGCATGGTATACATCAGCCATCCCACAGAGCTGGGCGCCCTGTATACGCGCGGGGAGCTTGCCGCTCTGGCCGATACCTGCCGCGCGCTTGGCATCAGCCTGTATCTGGACGGCGCGCGCCTTGGCTACGGCCTGGCGGCGCAGCCGGATGTGGATTTGCCCTTCCTGGCTCAAACGTGCGACGCGTTTACCATTGGCGGCACCAAGGTGGGCATGCTTTTTGGCGAGGCCATTGTGCTGTGCGCGCCCGCGCTTCAAACCTGCTTCCGCTACCATATTAAGCAGCGCGGGGCCATGCTGGCCAAGGGCCGCCTGCTGGGCGTGCAGTTTGAGGCCATGCTGGAGGACGGCAGCTACGTCGCTCTTTCCAAAACGGCCAACGGCATGGCGCAGGAGCTCAAGCGCGCCTTTGTAAGCCATGGCTGCCCGCTTTTGTGCGATACGCAGGCCAACCAGATCTTTCCCATCCTGCCGGATGCGATAGCCGGGCAGCTTGCCGAAAAGTATGCTTTTTCCTTTTGGCAGCGTGTGGATGAAGCCCACAGCGCCGTGCGCTTCTGCACCAGCGCCGTTACCTCCCGCGCCGATGTGGACGCGCTGCTTGCGGATATCGAGCGCATCTTCCGACCTTAAATTGCCTTTTCTTTTTCATGAAGTTTTTACAAACAGAAAAAACTTGTTTAGAAAAGTAAGAAAAAAGCATTGACAACGTAATATAATTGTAATATTATGAGCATGATATAAGGGATTTCATCCGTTGAGATGAATGCAGCAATGATCGGCCAAGGCCGCAGAAATACGGAGGTTTCACTATGAGGAACGACCAGTACGCAAAAAGGACATCCGCCGCAGCGCCACGCCCGCTTTTGGCGCTGATGCTGGCCGTGTGCCTGCTTGTAACCGCGCTTCCCCCCGCATGGGCCGCTTCCTCCGTAGGCAGCGGCCCCAGCAGCCTAAGCGCCAGCGCCACAAAGGTGTACGTGCAGCTAAGCCGTTCGGTGCTCTTTTTTACGGGCGATACCTATGGCAACGGTTACAGCGTTACCGCGCCCATCGGCACGGTATGCCAGCTTTATACGGATAACTACTACACCGCCTCCGACGGGCTGCAATACTTTAGCGTGTATTACAACAATACGCGCTATAATGTGCTGCGCAGCGACGTTGTGAACGATATTCTCACCGATGCCCAGCTGGAAAGCTACATTACCGGCACGCTGTGGAAGCAAAGCGTTTATGCCACCCTGCGCGAGCGCGACAACCTGGTGGGCGACGTGCGCGTGCACGCCGTGCAGCTCGCGTTGAGCCGTTTGGGTTACTACACCGGCGCTTTGGACGGCGAGTACGGCAAAAAGACCGCCGACGCCATGAAGGCCTTCCAGCGCGCCAACGGCCTGGATCCCGACGGATCCGCCGGCGCGCTCAGCCAGCCCGCGCTGTTCGCGCTGGCTTCAGGCAGCACGGTAACCGGCACAACCGTTACCACCTCCACGGCCAGCGCGCCCTCCAGCGGCACGCTCAAAACCACGGCGAGCGTGAACCTGCGCAAGCGCGCGTCCACCTCCTCCGCCCGCCTGGCCGTTATCCCCCGCGGCGTAAACCTTAACTATATCTCCACCACCGTGAAAAACGGCGTCACCTGGTTTGAGGTGCGCTACAACAGCATTACCGGCTGGCTCATGGGCACCTATGTAAGCGCCAGCGGCAGCTCCACCAGCCCCACCATCGGCAATGTAACCATCACCAAGCCCGGCACGCGCGTGCGCAAAACCGCCAACGGAACCAAAACCGGCACCGTGCTGGCCAAGGGCACCGTGGTGGCCCTGCTGGCCCAGCCCACCACGGCGGGCGGGTACACCTGGTACAACATTCGCACCTCCAGCGGCCTGGTGGGCTTTGTGCGCGGCGATTGCGCCACCCTCTCCACCAGCGGCTCCAGCAATAACGGCGGCACCAGCGGCGGCGGAATCACCATCATCCCTTCCTCCAGCAAAACCTTTGTACGCCTGCCCGCCAACACCCTGCTCTTTACCACGGACGCCATGCCTTCCTCCGGCGGCGTTACGGTAAGCGCGGGCACCGTGCTGCAAATGGTGAGCACCACCACCTATACCGTAAGCGGGGTGCAGTATTGCAGCCTCTATTATAACAACCAGAAATACAACGCCGTATATGCCAACGTAAGCGGCGGTATCATGAGCGAAACCGACCTTAACGCCTACATCAAAACCCTGTGGAGCAGCCCGCTGAGCGCCTCGCTCAAGCGCGAGCTCAACCTTGTGGGCGACGTGCGCGTGTACGCCCTGCAAGCGGCCCTGAGCGCCTTGGGATATTACAGCGGCAATCTGGACGGCAATTACGGCTCCGGCACGCAAAGCGCCGTGCGCAACTTCCAGCGCAAGGCCAAGATCACTGTGGACGGTGACTGCGGCAATGAAACCTGGGCCGTTCTGGCCGCGCAGCTAAACGGCGTTACGCCCGGCAGCGGCAATACCGGCACCGGCAGTGGCAGCGGCAGCAACGGGTCCGTCACCGTAAAGGACTTTGGCACCGTCAACAGCGTTCAGAAGGCATCCTGGGATTGGGATAACGCCGGCGTGGACCTGTTCCCCAAGGGTACCTATGCCAAGGTGATGGACGTGGAAACCGGCAAGGTATTTGAAATTTACCGCTGGTCCGGCTCAAAGCACGCGGACTGCGTACCCGCCAGCGCCGCCGATACCCAAACCATGTGCGAGATCGTGGGCTTCCCCTACAACAGCAACCATCCCAACAGCAGCCAGCTTGCCCTGATTAAGGCGGACGGCGACAAGGGCACCGTGGAATACACCTGGCCGGATTTCAAAAACAAGTTTGGCAGCGGCAAAAACATCGGCAGCGCGTGGGACCGCCGTCCTGCCCTGCTCAATGTAAACGGCACCGTATACGCGGTCAGCCTCTATGGCTTCCCGCACGGCTTTAACGGCACGGACAGCTTCTCCAAGTCCCATTTCCCCAACGGGCAGTACTTCTACGCGGTCAACAATTACTATGGCATGATGTGCGTACACTTTGTGGGCAGCACCACGCACAGCGCCACCACGCCGGATTCCAAGCACCAGGCTTCCATTGAAACGGCGTACAACTACGCCAAGAAGCTTTGGCCCACGCTGGTAAAATAATTTCCTCCTGGTTTTCAAAGGGCCGCCTGCAAGCGCAGGCGGCCCTTTTTGCATACAACGGGTTTGAATGCGCGCTCCTTTGCATATCCTGCTGGTGATCTCATGTGAAGGAGGCACGCTATGCGACCCATTCATTATTTTGCGGGCGGCAACACCGCCGAGGGCTTTTGCACGCACTTTGAGGATATTTTGCCCGCCCCCAACCGGCGGCGGATGTATTACCTGAAGGGCGGGCCGGGCGTGGGCAAAAGTACGCTCATGCGCCGCGTAGGCGAGGCCGCCGAAAAGGCCGGCCTTGCGGTGGAATACTTCCACTGCTCCTCCGATCCGGACAGCCTGGACGGGATTTGCCTGCCGGAGCGGGGCATGGCGATGATGGACGGCACCTCCCCGCATGTATACGACCCCGTTGTGCCCGGCGCGCGCGACACCCTGCTCAGCCTGGGCGACTTTTTGGATGAGCAGGCCCTACGGCCTCATGCGCGCGACATTGCGGGCGTTCAGCAGGCTATTTCCGTGCGCTTTGCACGGTGCTACCGCTACCTGGCCGCCGCCCAGCAGGTGCGGCGCGCCGCCGCCTCCGGGCAGGAGGATGCGCGCAAGGCGCATGAAACGGCGGCCGCCTGGGCGGAAACGCTGCCCCTGCGCGGCGGAACGGGCCGCATACGAAGGCTGTTCGCCTCCGCATACACGCCAAAGGGATGCTTGAATGTGCTTGGAGATAGCTTTGAGCGCTGCGTTTCAGTGGATTGCCCCTTTGGGCTGCATCCTACGCAGGTGATGGAGCGCCTCGCCTTCCTGGCCACCCTGCGCGGCCTGAACGCCGTTGTGCTTGCCAATCCGCTCTCCCCTGCCGAAGCGGACGGCGTGCTCATCGCGGAACACGGCGTCCTTTTCCACGCCGGACGCCGCCTGCCCGCCTCCACCGGCGAATGGGTGGAGGCCAGCCGCCTGTTCTCCCTGGAAGCCGCCTCCGAGAAGGAGCAAAGCTTTGACCGCAACGCCTACGAGCTGCTTATCCAACGCGCCGTCGAGCAGCTTGCCTCCGCAAAATCCCTCCACGACGAGCTGGAAGGCTATTACGTAGGCCGCATGGATTTTCAAAAGTGGCAAGCCGTGCTGGACGAAGTTCTGCGTCAGCTGGAGTAATACCGCAGCGCCCTTTGGCCTGGCAAAGCGCGGTCAAGCAAGGGGGCCGCAGGGGCAAGGCCCTTACGCGGCTGGGGCGGAAGGCCCCGCCTCCCAGCCGTCCCCCCGCTCCTCCCGCTCATATACCGTGCATACGGGAACCCCGTAGCTTTCCAAGGTAAACAGCGCGTGGTAGCCTTCGGGCTCGGGCACGCTGTACAGGTTGGCATACATGGTGTTGGCATACAGATAGGGCGCGTCGGGGTTTTGCTCAATCAAAACGGCTTCGCGCATGGCGGCGTCAAAAACGCTTTGGGCGCGAATCAGGCCAAGCAGGCTCATTTCGTCGCGCGCGCCCACCACCAGGGGAAGTTCTTCGTTGCGCTGGGCGGTTTGCAGGGTTTTCAGAGCGCTTTGGGCGCTTACGTTCCAGTAGTCCAGCTCCATCTCCTGCGCCGCGCCGTCATGGCCCAGGCGGTTGTAATAGGCATATTGGTAGGGATGGTTGTTGGCAATTGCGCCGGCCGTCCATGCAAAATACAGGCACAGCCCCGCGGCAAACACCCGGTGCATGCCATAATCGCCCCCGTGCTTGCGCAAAAAGCGCAGGCACGCGGCCACCCCGTGCGCGCCCAGCAGCGCCACGCCCGCATAGGCAAAGTAGAAATGCCGCCATCCGTTATACACCAGCGGGCGGCACAGCGCCGCGTAAAGCAGCGGCGCAAGGGAGCACAGGCCCGCCGCCAGCAGGGCGAGCGTAATGGGGTCGCGCAAAAGCGCGGCCTTTTGCCTGCCCGCGCGCAGGAGCGCGGCAAGGCTTCCCGCCGCGGCCAGCGGCAGCACGTACATAGGCAACGTAACGGCCATCATCCAGGGCAAATAGTAGCGCGGCAGCGGCGTAACGCTGTGCTCAAACCGCATGCCCCGGAAAAGAACCACGCCGGGCCAGCGCGTAAACCCGGAGGCATTCAAAAGCAGGTATTGAATATACTCCGCGGGCCCCGCCCACATCGCGGGCGTAAGCAGCGCATAAAACCCAAGAAACAGGCCTACGGCGCACACGGCCACGCCCGCCATGCGCCCGCTCCAACGCCGCTGCGCCGTAACCAGCGCTATGGCTGCCAACCCTATCGCCGCCCAGGGAAGCACGCCCACCACCTTGGTATTGGCCGCCATAGCGCCCGCCAGCGAAAACAGCGCGCCGCGCAAAAAACCCGGCCGCTTCAAAAACCGCACGCCCAGCCATAGCGTGAGCAGGAACAGGGAAAGCAGCACCATATCCTTATTGTTATAATGCCCCTGGGCAAAAAAGCGCGGGCACAGGTACAAAAGCAGCATACCCGCGCAGCTCACAGGCCGGGAAAGCCCCGTTTCACGGCAGAATAGATAGGCCGCCCCCACGCCCGCCATGAACCACAGCCAGGTGTAAGCGTGCCACAGGGCCATCACAAGATCTGGCCGCGTTTGCTGAAGGGGCAGCAGCGCGGCAGCCAGATAGTAGGCGCACTGCCCGTGGTCGCGCTCTATGCTTTGCGATATGGGCTCTATCCCCTGCGAGGCATACCACCTGGCGGGGGCGCTGTCCTCGCCAAACAGGCGCAAGGCGTATTCCAGCATGTTTTCCTGCAGGATCGCCTGTTCGGAGGGCTCGTCCACGGGCGGGCCGTAATCCGCGCCGCAAAACAATCCGCACAACAGCAGCACGGCAAAAAACAGCCCCGAGGCGATTTTGCCCGCGCGGTTCCTGGTCATGGCTGCGCGCCTCCCTTCTCGGGCTGCTCATAAATGTACATGATGCATTGCCCATATGAGCTTAGCGCCACGCGGGCCCGCTCGGGCGGCTCCACCGCCTGGCTGAAGCACAAATAGGTGGGGTTCACCAGCACAAAGCGCGCATCCTCAAGGGCGCAAACGCGCAGGCGCGCGCGCTGGCTGCCGCTTAACATCTCAAGGGCCTTCGCAAGGCCGTCTTCGGCCCAAAGATCCGCCGGGGCGATGGAAAGCTCGCCTTCCTCCGCCTCCAGCAGCCCAACCAGCGCGTCCCGCACGCTCAGGTTCCAGTAGTCCAGCTCGTTATAATCCGCGCCGCGCAGCCGCACAAGCGGCTGATAGTAGGCGTACTGGTAGGGATGCTGCGCAGCCAGGCCCACGGCGCTAAACGCCATGCACAGGCCAAGTATTCCGGCAAGCGCCGCGCGCCGGCGCCGCGCAAGCCGCCGCCATAGGGCGTAAGCGCCCCAAGCCGCCAGCGCCAGCATGGGCCCATACAGGAAGTAGAAGTGCCGCCAGCCGTTGTACACGTGCGTGCGCGTAAGCACCGCAAAGCCAAGCGGCAGCGTCCACATAAGCACGAGCAGCAGCGGCTTGAGCCCGTCCGCGTCGCGCGCGCGCAGGCGCTTTACCGCCGCCGCGCACGCGCCCAGCGTACCCAACCCAATCAAGAAAAGCGCCCATACCGGCGTTGTGGCAAAAACCATGTAGGGCAGGTAATACCACGGAAGGCTTTGGCGCGTAAGATCAAATACCGTTCCCCGAAACAGAACGGAATTTTGCCAGCGCTGGAAGGCCAGCGCGTTTTGCAGCAGGTAGCGCCCAAACGCGCCCGGATCGCCCCACAGGGCGGGCGTGATAAGCGCGTAAAAGCCCAAAAACGCCGCCAGTGTCACGCCGGCTACCGCCCACACGCGCCCGCTCATGCGGCGGCGCGCCAACAGGTTCATCAGCACAAACAGCGCGCACAGCCCCCACAGCGCCGCCCCGGCCACCTTGGCGTTGGCCGCCAGCGCGCCAAAGGCGGCAAAGCACAGCCCGCGCGCAAAGCCCGGCCTGCGCATCAGCGCCAGGGCCTGCCACAGCGCGCACAGCGCCAGCGCCATGAGCGCAATATCCTTGTTGTTGTAATGGCCCTGTGCAAAAAAGCGGGGGGAAAGCAGCAAAAACAGCGGGCCCAGCAGCGCCGCCTGGCGGGGCAGCCCCAGCTCGCGGCAGGCCGCGTACAGGGCGAAGGCCCCAAGCGTAAACAGCGCCCAGCATCCCATGTGCCACAGCCGGGAGCGCTGCGCCGGGCTTAACGCCTCGTTCATCACAACCCAGCCCATGGGGTAAAACGCCGCCGCGCCATGATCCTGCTCCACGCTTTGCGAAATGGGCGTAAGCTGGTGAAGGGCCGCCGGGTCCTTATGAGCGGCGCGCGCTTCAAAGGCGCTTTCGTCCAGGCCCAAAGCGCGCGCGTATTCCCACAGGTTCATCCGCACGATATCCATCTCGTCCGTTTCGTCCCAGGAGGGGCCGTAATCCCCCGCCGTAAAAAGCCCCAGCGCCAAAAACAACGCAAAAAACGCCGCAGCCAGCCGCCGCCAACTATTTTCACGCTTCACAGGCAAACACCTCGTTCCCAATGCAGGCGGCAAAGCGCGCCCGTCCTAAAAATTATACCGCAGAACGCCGTTCTTGGGAAGGGCGGCGTTGCGCAAAGGCGCTGCGCCCAAGGCCGCGAATGGCTGCCTTTAAAAGAAAAAATGCCGCAAATCCTTTGGATTCACAGCATTTTGGTGCACCCGGCGGGTCTCGAACCCACGGCCTGTCGCTTAGGAGGCGACCGCTCTATCCAACTGAGCTACGGATGCAAACAATGTTTCCCCCTCTACCGGGGGCCGGAACGCCTTTCACGCCCTATCCCGCTGGGCTATAAGCGTCCGCTGGTCGGTATTATACCAAAACCCGAAAGGATTTGTAAAGCCCCAAGCCGCGCCCGGCAAAACTTATGCTGTTACGTATGTGAACATTCCGTTTCAAAATTTCGCGCATCCTAACAAAACGCTTACACATTGCATCCAGCTCTTGGCAGGCGCGCCCAGAATAGCGTATACTACAGTTAGCTCATTCCCGGCATATGCGGGTGTGCATAGAATGGCATGAACCAGCGAAGGAGGCTTCCCCAATATGCGTAAAACGTTTTTGCGAATCATCGCCTTTACGGCGGCCCTGGTGATGAGCATGGCCGTGGTGATTACGGCGTTTGCTTACGAAACCATTCCCTATGGCGAGCAGAGCGACGACGTGCGCAAAATGCAGAACAAGCTTAAGGCCAAGGGCTATTATGCCGGCGCGGTGGACGGCAAGTTTGGCCCCGCCACGCAAAGGGCCGTGCGCAAATTCCAAAGCGCCATTGGTCTCAAGGCCGATGGTAAGCCCGGCGATAAAACCCTCACCGCCCTGTACGAGGGCACCTCCGCGCTCAACAGCACGCGCGACCGCGAGCGCTCCCAGCAGGCTAACAACCGCCCTACCAATCCGCGCACGCTGTATTACGGCTGCACGGGCGCGCGCGTGCGGGCCTTGCAGCGCGCCCTGCGCGACGCGGGCTGCTATAAGGGCTCCATCGACGGCGTATACGGCGATTTGACCTATGACGCCGTAAAGGCCTATCAGTACAAAAAGGGCCTGCATGCCGACGGCATGGCCGGCACCAAAACCATTGCCAGCCTGAATAAGACAGCCAAGCATAAAATTGGCACGTCTATGATTATTGATGTGGGCAGCAATGGCGACGAGGTCAAAAACGTAAAGCTTTACCTTGCCAACAAGGGCTACCCCATGTCCGAGGGCACGGAGTTTACCAAGGAGGATGCCGCCGCTGTAAAGACCTGGCAGGAGGATAACGGCAAAACCGTTACCGGCACCATTACCGAAACCCAGTATAACGCCATCGTGCTTGGCAAGGAAGATAAGCAATAAGCGTTCGCTTTGCCGCCCCGTGAAGGCCTCGCGGGGCGGTTCTTTATAATAAGGTAGAAACCCCTTTTCAGAACACAAAAAAAATGGTATAATAAACACAGCAAACCGCCTCGTGCCATTAGGCAGGTGCAAGGCGGTTTTCCATGCCCGCCGTCGGGCAAGAACCGGCGTGGAACGCGCCAAAGGAGAGAGGAATTTGACTGCTGATCAGACGCCAGACAGGCTTGCCAACCAGCCCGAAACCCCTGCCGCGCAGGCTTCGGCAACGGCGGTGGAGCAAAATGTGTATGACGAAACGCAGATTCAGGTACTGGAAGGCCTGGAGGCCGTCCGCAAGCGTCCCGGTATGTATATCGGCTCAACGGATTTTCGCGGCCTCCATCACTGCGTGTATGAGATTGTGGACAACGCCATTGACGAGGCGCTGGCCGGTTATTGCACCGATATCAACGTGTTTTTGCATAAGGATGGCAGCTGCGAGGTACGCGACAATGGCCGCGGCTTCCCGGTAGGTATCCATCCCAAGCTGGGCCGACCCGCCGTGGAGGTGTGCCTGACGGTTCTTCACGCGGGCGGCAAGTTTGGCGGCGAGGGCTATAAGGTATCCGGCGGCCTGCACGGCGTGGGCGCTAGCGTTGTGAACGCGCTGAGCCGCCATTTAAAGGTAACCGTGTACCAGGACGGCAAGGTGTACGAGCAGGAATACCAGCGCGGCAAGGTGCTTTATGACCTGCGCGTGGCGGGGGAAACCAGCCGTACAGGTACCACCATCCAATTCTGGCCCGACGCGCGCTGCGAGAAAAACCCCGACGGCGTGTTTGAAACGGGCGATTTCCAGTTCAACATTTTGAAGGCGCGCCTGCGCGAGATGGCCTTCCTCAACAAGGGCATCCGCATCACGCTCACCGACGAACGGCCCGACCCCATCGTGGAACGCGTGTACCATTACGAAGGCGGCCTCATTGAGTTTGTAAAATACCTCAACAAGAACAAGGAGGTTCTCTTTGAGGAACCCATTTACATGGAGGGCGTGGTAAAGGGCGCTGCTGTGGAGGTGGCCCTGCAGTACAACGACACCTATCAGGAAAACATCTATACCTTTGCCAACAACATTCATACGCCAGAGGGCGGCACGCACCTGACGGGCTTTTCCAGCGCGCTTACCCGCGCCATCAATGAATACGGCCGCCAGTTTAAGTTCCTGAAGGACAGCGACGCAAACCTGAAAAGCGAGGACGTGCGCGAAAGCCTGGCCGCCGTTGTAAGCGTGAAGCTGGCGGAGCCGCAGTTTGAGGGGCAAACCAAGTCCAAGCTGGGCAACAGCGAGGTGCGCGGCATTGTGGACGGCCTGGTGTACGACAAGCTTTCCACCTTCCTGGGCGAGAACCCCGCTACCGCGCGCATCATCTTGGAGCGCTGCGTGGGCGCGGCGCGCGCAAGAGAGGCCGCGCGCAAGGCCCGCGAGCTTACCCGCCGCAAAACCGTGCTGGAAAGCGCCAGCCTGCCCGGAAAGCTGGCCGATTGCACCGAGCGCGATCCCGAAAAATGCGAGATTTTCCTGGTGGAGGGCGACAGCGCCGGCGGCAGCGCCAAAACGGGCCGAGACCGCTTTTTCCAGGCCATTCTGCCGCTTCGCGGAAAAATACTGAACGTGGAGAAGGTGCGCATCGACCGCGCCCTTTCCAACAACGAGATCAAGGCCATGATCACCGCCTTCGGCTGCGGCTATGGCGACGAGTTCAACATCGACAAGCTGCGCTATCACCGCATCGTATGCATGACGGACGCGGACGTGGACGGCGCGCATATCCGTATTTTGATGCTCACGTTCTTCTACCGCTATATGCGTCCCCTGATTGAAAAGGGCTACGTTTACATCGCCATGCCGCCGCTTTACAAGGTGACCAAGGGCAAGAAGGAATACTACGTTTACGACGATAATGAGCTTGAAAAGCTCATGAACGAAATCGGCCGCGACCCCAAGCCCGATATTCAGCGCTATAAAGGCCTGGGCGAGATGAGCTCCGAACAGCTATGGCAAACCACCATGAACCCCGAAACCCGCACCATGATGCAGGTATCCGTAGAGGACGCGATGGCCGCCGACGAAATCATGAGCCTGCTCATGGGCGACAAGGTGGAGCCCCGCAAGGAGTTCATCGAGGAAAACGCCAAGCTGGTCACGGATTTGGATATTTAACAGAAAGCTGGGGCGCTTAGCCAAATACAGCGCCGCAAAGCATAACGGCCGCGCCCATTTCGCAGCCGTACAGGCTGAACCTAAAAGCAATGGCCCGCATGCATGCGTTTTCAAAAGACCGTTCGTTCTGCCCCCGCCCGCAAAGCAGGCGGCCATGGGATTCTTAAGGGCGAAGCCCTTAAGCGGGGCGTTGGGGCTGCGCCCCCAACCGTTCCCCTCTACCAAAAGGAGTGATTCACCTCAATGGCTTCCACCATTAACGATAAGCTCATTCCCGTCGATCTTGAGCACGAGATGAAAAAATCGTTCATCAGCTACGCGATGGCGGTCATCATCAACCGCGCGCTGCCGGATGTGCGCGACGGCCTTAAGCCCGTGCACCGCCGCATCCTGTATGCCATGAACGAGCTGGGCATGACGCCGGATAAGCCGTTCCGCAAGAGCGCGCGTATCGTGGGCGACGTGCTTGGCAAATACCATCCTCACGGCGACAGCTCCGTGTACGATGCGATGGTGCGCCTGGCGCAGGACTTCAATATCCGCTATCCGCTGGTGGAAGGCCAAGGCAACTTTGGCAGCGTGGACGGCGACGGCGCGGCCGCCATGCGTTACACCGAGGCGCGCATGAGCAAGCTCACCATGCACCTGATTGGCGAAATCGAGAAGGACACGGTGGACTTTTACCCCAACTTTGACGAAACGCTTTTGCAGCCCACGGTGATGCCCAGCCGCTACCCCAACCTGCTGGTAAACGGCTCCAACGGCATTGCCGTAGGCATGGCCACCAACATCCCGCCGCATAACCTTCGCGAGGTGGTGGACGGCTGCATTTACATGATCGATCACCCGGATTGCACCACCAACGATCTGATGCAGTTTATCAAGGGCCCGGATTTCCCCACGGGCGGCATCATCCTGGGGCAGAGCGGCATTCGCGCGGCGTATCATACGGGCCGCGGGCGCATCCTGGTGCGCGCCAAAACCGAGATCGAAACCATGAGCCAGAACCGCAGCCGCATTGTGGTTACGGAAATCCCCTACATGGTCAATAAGGCCAAGCTGGTGGAAAAAATCGCCGAGCTGGTACACGAGAAGCGCCTGGATGGCATCAGCGATATCCGCGACGAGAGCGACCGCAAGGGCATGCGCATCGTGATTGAGCTCAAGCGCGACGTGCATCCCACGGTGGTGCTCAACTACCTCTACAAGCACACCTCCATGCAGGAAACCTTCGGCGCGAACATGCTGGCGCTGGTCAACGGCGAGCCCAAGGTGCTCTCCCTGCGGGAGATGCTGTACCATTACATCGCCCACCAAAAGGATGTCGTCACCCGCCGCACCAAGTATGACCTGGCCAAGGCCGAGGCGCGCGCCCACATTTTGGAGGGCCTGCTCAAGGCGCTGGACTATATCGACGAGATTGTGTCCATCATCCGCGGCAGCAAGGATCCCAATATGGCGCGCGCGGCGTTGATGGAGCGTTTTGCTTTCAGCGATAAGCAGGCGCAGGCCATCCTGGATATGCGCCTGGCCCGCCTGACCGGCCTGGAGCGCGATAAGCTGCAAGCCGAATATGACGAGCTGGAAAAGAGCATCGCCTATTTCAGGAGCCTGTTGGCCGATGAAACGCTGCTGATGGGCGTTATCAAGCAGGAAATGGGCGAAATACGCGATAAGTTTGCCGACGAGCGCCGCACGGAAATCTCCTCCCTCGACGGCGAGATCGACATGACCTCCCCGCTGTGGTCTGACATGGCCGAGACCGCTGAGCGCTTTGCGTACAAGGGCAAGCACTATTATTATCCCTACCGCATAACCACCAACTTCGCGCTGAACTACAACCGCAAGTCCCTTGAGGAATACGCGCTTGACGATCCCTACGACCTCTACATGAACAATCAGTGGACATGGGATACATTTAAGCAGCTCCTTATCGACTGGTGCAGAGCTGACGACAGCCACATCGGCTATGCAGGCGAGGGCGCGATGAGCTTCATCGCAACGACTGGCACATCTCTTGTAAAGGTACAGGAGGACGGCACCGCCAGGAACAACATCAGCGATATCAACGTATCCCGCGCGATGGAATACTGCGCAGACCTCTACAGAAACGGTCTGACCTATCAGAACGAAATAGGCGACTGGGTATCTCCGCAGCTCTGGGCTGATAACTCCGACCGCATTCTGTTCCTGGGCATGAACCCCGAGTGGACATACGGCGCGGCAGCCGGTCAGGTTCAGAATAAGCC